>ERZ772878.63-NODE-63-length-144220-cov-305.449_pt1 | contig 144220 bp, 129 predicted proteins | sample MGYA00580578_ERZ772878 | MGnify/ENA primary metagenome ERZ772878 (study PRJEB29015, sample SAMEA2737686) | human gut metagenome | biome: human gut; feature: human-associated habitat; material: faeces | place: China | collected 2012 ...
TCGCATATTTTTTCACATCATGCGTATGTAGAAATCCCTCCACCAACAAAAAGCAGAAGATTGGAAACGCCACACGTCCGATCATTCGCATGATCGTGTATGTCCAATACAGTGCTCCATTTGCTGAAAGCCACTGCATAATTGCATCTGCATTTGTCTGGTCAAGTTCACCCAAACCATTTACCATTAAAAGTCTTGCCAATACTGCTGCACCAATATGATCGATCACCATTGTCACGATCGCAATCATTTTTAAGGTGCTTCCGCTGATTCCTTTTTTGTTTTCCATTGTTTCCCTCTTTCTTAACTTACAAAAACTGCATAAAGTAAAAATTGTCGTGCGTTACCGGGCACGACAATTTTTGTTTTTACCATTGCACTGACATATTCCTGCTACAACCTAGCTGTGTAAACTATAAATGTCTCCGTATACTAGCCTACAAATTCAGCAACACATCTTCTGTATGCCGCTACCGGATCATCTGCCTGTGTGATCGGTCTGCCGACTACGATAAAATCAGAGCCAAGCTCTTTTGCTTTTGCAGGTGTTGTCACACGCTTCTGATCTCCTACATCTCCGTCTGCAAAACGCACGCCCGGTGTGATGGTAAGGAATTTTTCTCCACATACTTCGTGTACTTTTCCTGCCTCTAATGGAGAACATACCACACCGTCTAACCCTGCTTCCATTGTATTTTTTGCATAATGCATAACTGTTTTGTCAATCGGTTTGTCAATCCACAATTCTTCCTGCATCACTTCCTCGCTTGTGGAGGTAAGCTGTGTCACAGCGATCAGCAGAGGTCTTGTTCCGTCTGCTCTTGTCAGTCCCTCAATCGCTGCGGACATCATCGCTTTGGTTCCTGCCGCATGAACATTGCACATATCAACATCAAGGTTTGATAATACTGCCATGGATTTTTTGACTGTATTTGGAATATCATGTAATTTCAGATCAAGGAAAATCTTATGTCCCATCTTCTTAATTGTTCTGACGATCTCAGGTCCTTCTGCGTAAAAAAGTTCCATTCCGATTTTTACAAATGGCTTTTCATCCTGAAATTTGCTTAAAAAGCTCACTACTTCTTCTTTGCTGTTAAAATCACAGGCAATAATGACATCTCTTCCCATAAGTTCTCCTTTTTCTATTCTCTGTATTTATTCTGTTTACAGTGACCGTTATGTATCACCTCATCAAAGAATACTACATCCAAATTTAATTGTAAACATAATTACCTGCAAAAACATTCATTTTTTTCTAGACAATTGCATTTAATTATGCTAATATAACAAAGTACGGTTTTGGACGTACAACCGAATATATCGGAATGTGGCTCAGCTTGGTAGAGCGCTTCGTTCGGGACGAAGAGGTCGCGTGTTCGAATCACGTCATTCCGACTGACTGAGAGGATATTGATATCACATCAATATCCTTTTTTTATTACTTTCACACAAAATTTCACCCAAACATACTACAAATATAAAATTTAACAAAAAATTCATAATATAATAGCAATTTCCGGCTGTTTTGCTGCTGGCTATATGCTATAATAATCGGACAAGCAAAAAAAGGAGATGACACTATGAAGAATATAGAATTGTCAGCCTGCGAAGAAATGATAATGACAATTATCTGGAACAATGAGGCTGAATTAGATTTAGCAGCAGTCATGGCTCAGACAAACGAGCGCTATCATACTGCCTGGAAACCACAGACAGTATCTACTTTTCTTGCAAGAGCTAAGAAAAAAGGCTTTCTGGCTTCTTATCAGAAAGGACGTTACTCTTACTATCAACCACTTGTGAGCAAAGAGGAATACCGCAAAATGAAGCTTCTCGCCCTGTTGACCCAGTTCTATGATAACGATAGGGAAGCTATGAAGAAAGATATAATGGCATGAAAAAAACAGTTCTAATTACCGGTGCGTCACGTGGTATCGGACGTGCAATCGCTGTTGCTTTTGCAAAAGCAGGTTATAACCTTGTCATCACCTGCTCCAAAAGTGAAACAGAACTTTTACATTTAAAAAACGATCTGGAAAGAGACTATTCCGTAGATGTCCTTGCAAGTATTGGTGACATCTCTGATTTCGAATATGTGACACAGCTTTTTTCACATATTGAGCAGCGTTTTCACGGTGTCGATGTGTTAGTCAACAATGCCGGGATCTCATATGTCGGTCTGCTAACTGACATGACGATCGATGAATGGAATCATATTCTGGGTGTGAATCTCACTTCCGTATTTTCCACCTGTAAACTGGCGATTCCTCATATGCTTTCCAGAAAATCCGGAAAAATCATTAATATTTCCTCTGTCTGGGGAAATGTTGGAGCATCCTGTGAAGTAGCCTATTCCGCCTGCAAGGGAGGAATGAATTCTTTTACCAGAGGTCTTGCCAAGGAACTTGCACCAAGCAATATCCAGGTAAACGCCATTGCATGCGGCTGCATCGACACACAGATGAATGCATGCTTTTCCGAAGAAGAACGTGCTGCATTAACAGATGAAATTCCAGCCGGAAGATTCGGAATGCCGGAGGAGGTTGCCTCCCTTGTTCTGACGCTTGCCGAAGGAAATGAATATCTGACAGGTCAAATCATAACATTAGACGGTGGCTGGATTTAGCCATCGTCTTTTTTCTTAGATTTTAAGAATAAATTCAGAAAATCGGTACTTTCCAATATTTACCAGTCAAGTGAGCTAAAATCCTTTTAATTTAACGAAAAGGAGCTCTCACTAATGAAAATTCAAGAAGAACGTGTACTCTTATTAATGGAGGAAAACGGAATCACACAGCGAAAAATGGCACAGGATCTCGCCATTTCCCCAACCACACTAAATGGCTATCTGCATGGAAAATATCTTCATGTTCCGGATGATGTGATACGCGAAATTGCTGACTATCTGCAGGTTTCCGTCGACTATATAACAGACCGGTCGGCACTGCTTCAGATTGGGAACGGGATCCACGACAAAGAGGAAGCGGTGGTTTTTGATAATTATCGTCATCTGCGTCCTTCTGACAAAAAAATCGCAGCCGACCTTATCAGCCAGCTGCTTAAAAATAATTATGAGGATTCCAGCAAAGCATAATCCTGTTTACTAGCTTTCCTCTGCCGTCAGGATTATAACTGTTCTCGGCGGAACTTTTAATGATTTTTTATAATAAAACTCTGTTTGTTCTTCCACATTTTTTCCATCTTCATATGGAAGAAATGTGTTCACACAGACTTTCCACTGCATTCCCATCGGAAGCTCCGGAAGCTGCATGATCAGTGTTTCCCAATATGCATTCATGCAGTAGAACACAATATCATCACGGATATCATTCTCATCTCTCCCTGCATACATAATACCGATCAGCCGGCTGTTATTATCTGTACCGCCATTCCATGGGAAACCATTGTGGATACTGATCTCCGGCAGTTTACATGCCGCCGGTTTTGTAGTCTTACGCAGGATCGCATTATCTTTCCGCAGGCGGATCGTATAGCGGAAGAAATCGTGGATTTCTTTGTATTCTTCCAGTCGGTTCCAATCCAGCCAAGATGTGATATTATCCTGACAGTAAGAGTTGTTATTTCCAAACTGTGTATTGCAGAATTCATCTCCTGCAAAAAACATCGCCGGTCCGCGGCTGCACATCAATGTTGCAAACGCATTTTTTACCATGCGGCGGCGCAAGCCCTCGATTTCCGGATCATCTGTTGCGCCTTCTGCCCCACAGTTCCAACTGTTTCCATTGTTATCACCATCCGTATTTCCCCAGCCGTTTTTCTCGTTGTGCTTCATATTATAAGAATACAGATCATATAAAGTAAATCCATCGTGGCACGTCAGGAAATTCACGGATGCACTGATTCCTCGATGTGCCGGATCGTACAAGTCTCGTGATCCGGTAATTCGCGTGATCGCGGTTCCAGCCATCCCACCATCGCCCTTTAAGAAGCGGCGCATGTCATCACGGTATCTTCCATTCCACTCTGCCCAACGGCTCCAGGATGGGAAACTGCCCACCTGATATAAACCACCGGCATCCCATGCCTCGGCGATCAGCTTTGCTTTTGCGAGAATCGGATCGCATGCAAGTCCCTGTAAAATAGGTGGATTTTCCATCGGTGCACCATTCTGGTCTCTGCTTAAAATAGATGCAAGGTCAAACCTGAATCCATCCACCCTGTAATTGATGACCCAGTATCTCAGACAGTCAATGATAAATTTACGCACGATCGGATGGTTACAGTTCATGACATTTCCACATCCACTAAAGTTGTAGTAATATCCATCCGGTGTCAGCATATAGTAGATATTATTGTCAATTCCTTTAAAGGAAAAACATGGTCCCTTCTCATTTCCCTCCGCTGTATGGTTAAATACAACGTCCAAAATAACCTCTATTCCATTTGCTTTCAGTTCATAGATCAGATTCTTTAACTCATCACCCTCATGATTGTGTTCCACCACTGAAGTATAACTTGTGTTGGGTGCAAAAAAACAGACTGTGTTGTATCCCCAGTAATTATACAGACGTTCTCCGTCCACCACACGGGTATCTTCCATCTCATCAAACTCAAAAACAGGCATCAGCTCCACTGCATTGATCCCGAGATCTTTCAGATAAGGGATCTTTTCCCTCAAGCCCTCAAAAGTACCTGGTGCTTTCACGCCGGAGGATGCATCTCTTGTGAAACCACGCACATGCATTTCATAAATGACCAGATCTTCAAACGGATGATTCAGAAAACAGCTCTTTTCCCAATCAAAATTATTTTCCACTACCCGGGCATGGTATACAAAGTCTTTTCCACCTTCCGGGCGCTCTCCCCAGTGTCTCTGCCCTGTCACTGCCCGGGCGTATGGATCAAGCAGGATATTGTCTTTATGAAACCGCAGTCCTTTTTTTTCATCATATGGTCCATCCAGCTGGAACGCATATTCAAACTCTTCGATATTTAACCCAAATACCAGCATGGAATATGTGCTTCCAATACAGTAAGTTTCCGGATAACGTATTTTTGCAAATGGCTCCTGTTCTTTCGGGCGGAACAATAACAGTGTACATCCGGTCGCTCCCATGGAATGGATGGTAAAACTGACTCCATTCGCCGCCTGCGCCGCACCATTCCTGTCATAAAATCCGGGCCGCACCTTATATCCTGAAATTTCATCCAGCGGCTGAAGTTTATCACCCCTGTGTGGTTTATGATCAAAGTTCATCTGTTTTCACCTCATTTTCTTCTGCTCTATGGTAACGCATTCTGACACTCTGCATGCTTCACAGCATGCATCGCTTTTAATTATATTCTTATTATACTCGAAATACTTGATTTTACAATTTTTGTATACTACATTATATTTAAAATAGTCAAAAAGGAGCATGGTTTTCCATAAAACACATGGAATGAACCAACCATTATTTTCAATGCGCACTTTATATGTATCCAGAACCCCCGCAGACTCTTCTGTCTATCCGACCATCAGCGCAGCACTTGATGCCATTCCGATGGATCTTAATGAACCGGCCTGCATTTATCTTGCACCCGGCATTTACCATGAAAAAATAACTATCAATAAACCATATCTGACGATCCTCGGCACTGGCAAGTCAAATAAAGATGTCGTCCTGACTTATGATGATTACGCCCTTGCTCCCATGGCTGATATTGGAAAACTCGGAACTTTCCGCTCCTACTCTGTTTTCATTGATACGCATGACGTCACACTGCAAAATCTCACAATTGAAAATGCATCGGGCGATTCTCTCACACACGGACAGGCAATCGCGCTCTATGCCGATGGTGACCGGCTTGTGATTGATTCCTGCCGTCTGATTGGACATCAGGATACCCTTTTCACCGGACCGCTTCCGCCAAAAGAGATCGAGCCTGACGGTTTTATCGGTCCAAAACAATTTGCCCCAAGGATCAACGGCAGACAATATTATAAGAACTGTTATATTTGTGGCGACATTGATTTTATTTTTGGAAGTGCCACTGCTTATTTTGAAAACTGCGTGATAGAATCCCTGTGTCTTACTACGAATGTAAATGACATTCAGGGCTACATTACTGCCGCCTCCACACCGGAAAGTCAGGAATACGGATATGTATTTTCCAACTGTAAACTTATCTCAAAGGACTGCCCGCCTAATTCTGTCTATCTCGGAAGACCATGGCGCAATTATGCTAAAACCGTTTTTCTTGAATGTGCATTGGGAAATCATATTCATGAATGCGGTTTTCATGACTGGAAGAAAGAGGATGCACGAAATACGGTTTTGTACGCAGAATATAGAAATTACCCCGCATCCAGCGCAGACACAACATCCAATAACCGTTCCCTAAACGATGATATCCACTGTATTGACGGCAGATGCATACCTTATCCACACCGGGCAGAATATGTCTGTGAATTAGATGCCGTACAGGCAGAACATTTTTCCAAAGAGAATGTGCTTTCCGGGGCAGATCACTGGAATCCATGACGTTCTCACAGATGGTTACAGTTCGCTCGTGCCTCGTTCCAGTAACCACAGATGTGGAGAGCTTTGGAACAGCTTGCAGATTATCATTGTTTTCTTTTCAGAAAAATGGTAATATAAAGTTAATATTTCACTGGTGTGTTACCAGCAATCACAAATGCAGATGAAAAAGAACTATACTTGTCAATAACTTGAGGAGGGTATCATACATGGAAGAAAAGATTTATAAAACAATGAGTTCCACAGGTGCTGCAAATCTTGCAATCGGGATCTGCGTTCTTGTTGGCGGAATTGTTTCCGGAATCCTTTTGATCGTAAACGGTGCAAGATTATTAAAACACAAAGGAAAAATTATGTTTTAATGGTATCTTTCCAAAAAGGAGAGAATGTATCCCTTTAAAGGGACACTTTCTCTCCTTTTTTCTTGCAATAAGTCAGCCTATTTTACGAATTCCTCAATCACACAGGAATGTTCCTTTGTCTTCACATCATAATTAATCCCGACAAGCAACAGATTTCCCAGATAATCTTCCAGACTTTGGCAGTATTCTTTCTCTTTGATCTGGCTGATCGCACCGGCTGCGCTCTTATCCCATTTTAATTCGACCACAAGTGCCGGTTTCTCCGGGTATTTTTTTCTTGGAATATATACCATATCTGCGAATCCTTTTCCCCCTGCCAGTTCACGATGCACAGTATAAAAATTTCTTGCAGCGTATAATGCCAGCGAGATTGTATAGCTTAATGCATTTTCGTCATTATACTGAATATGTGACGTCTCAAAATGAGCCTGTCTGATTCCTTCTGCAACCTGTTCCGGTCTTCTCTGCCAGATGGCATTCAATATGTCTGCGGAATTTTTCAGTGCCTGTGATACTTCTCCCCAGTCAGACACAGACACCGCATTCACATACTCACTTCTTATTTCATTATTTGGAATAAACACACATTTTTCATTCGAGTCATACCCCAGATAGCCTAGATGGATCAACAGTGTCAGGACATCATCCTCGGTGCGGAAAGTCGTCATATCGTTTGTAAAACTGCCCGTATTCACCGGTACTTTTTCCCCGGCGATCATGCTTAACACATCATCTTTCAGTCCGTCAAAGTTCATATCAATGTAAAACTGTAACGCTTCAAATGTTTCTGTCTGATTCCAGTAATTTTCTATTTTTTCAAAACGCATACAGTTCACAACCGATCTCGGACTGTAAATGGATTTCTCTTTTTCAAAGGAATAACCATCATACCAGCTTTTCACCTCTGACATGTCTGCTTTATATTGTCTGCACAATGCTTCTACTTCTGTTTCCGTGAATCCCACATAAGATGCAAGTGGTCCGGGACTGATCATGGAAAATTCATCAAACATATTTAACGCAGAATGCGTCCCATACTTTTTGATTGGCAGAATTCCTGTCATATACGCAAGGTGAATGTATCCTTTATCTTTTAGCAGATCTCTCAGAAAATCAAGGTATTTCTCCTGCGCTTCCTTGTCCTGCTTGTATTCCCTGAAAATACAGTCCCATTCATCAATAATCACTACGAACGGAATCTTCTTCTCTCTGTAAATATCCTGCATGGATTCCACAAGGTCTGTATCGTCAAAATAATCCACATCCGGATGCTCTGCTTTCAGTTCCCGGATCACCAGCTTTTTGATCCGGTCGATCAGCTTGTCAACATCACCGGTTCTGCTTAAGAATTCCTGCATATTCAAAAAAATAGTATCGTACTGATTTAAATGCTTTTTAAATCCGCTCTCTTTTGAAATTTCCAATCCTTCAAACAGTTTTTCCGAATCACATTCTCTGCTATAATATGCGGACAACATGTTAGCTGCCATTGATTTTCCAAAACGTCTCGGTCTGCTGACACAGATATATCTCTGCATTGTGTTGATCACATGGTTACAATACCCGATCAAACCTGTTTTATCCACATAGATCTCGGAATGAACCATCTTATAGAACATGTCATTTCCCGGATTCAGATAATTTCCCATGAGGTCCTCCTGCTTTTCTATTATCGGCTGACGTTCACTATATGTTCCCCGTCACTGCCTGCCCGGCATTGCCTGTCATATTTTCGTTGCTTATTATGTTTATTGTAACGCTTTTGTAAGAAATACAAAAGAGCTTTTAAAATTTCTTTTTCGCATAAATAAGCATATAGATAACTCCAACAACCCAGAACAGACACGAATAGATTCACCTTTTATCACTCTTTTATAGTCATAAAGAATGTTTGCAAAAAGACTGCCACGCTTCTCTTCTGCCTCCATTTTCTGCAGGCAGTTATCTACGTCTAACTCTTCCAGTTTTCTCTCTTGAATCCCCTCACAAAATAAAATTGCTCCCTGTATCCTCTCCTGCTCCGCTTTTAATCTGTCTTTCTGCTGTGCAAGCGCTGTCGGCAGATCAATTGCTCCGTCCAGCAGATTTCGTATTTCTTCTAAAGGCATATCCAGTTTTCGGAACAGATAAATGAATTTCAGCCGTCTGATATCTTCCTCTGAATATTTCCGATATCCGTTTATCGTATTTCTGTCTGGATGAATCAAACCCATTTTTTCATAATAGCGGATGTTCTGTTTGTTAATTCCGCTCTCTGCTTCTGCCTCTTTGATGTTTTTCATAATTGCCACCCCGCCTTTTCTCTCTGATTTTTGGTTCATTATAAAGGGTGTAGTGACTATAATGTCAATGATTTTTCACAATATAATCTAAATAAAAATATCTGACTAAAAAATACAACTTTTCGCCAGATATTTTTATTTCATTGAGTATTTTGTTCCATACAATATTTTTCTACTAACTCCTGCAACTGCAATCTGCCGCTCTGTCTCTTCTTTACTTGCAATATAAAAATCATCATAATCACTGGCATGCCGTATCTCTTCTGCCTCACCGATTTTTCTACCCACTTCTCGCGGAAAAATCTCTGTCTTAACATAATCTTTATTGAAATTGGCAATTGCATCTTTATGACGTTTAAATGCCCTTCCATCTAATGCATGAACTGCATTTATCGCATGAAAAATTGCATAATAGGCTCTGTTATTTGCGCCTTTATATTCACCTGCATTTAATAATATCTTTGCAGACTTCAGATCAGATTTTGCCGTCTCTATACGATATGACACAAGGTCTTTTCTTGTCCCTATCTTCTCATTATACTGCTCCATACAAAACCACTCCCTCCTTGTTCACATTTTCATAAAATGGATAATTAACAACCCATTTTTTAAAATGGCTCTCACTCTTCGCAATCGGTTTTATATCGATATCATTATCTAAATTGAAATCATAAGTCATATAGGAAAGTTCCTTGCTATACTTCTTCAGATCCAAATCCGATAAATCTAACAGGATCATAATATCTACGTCTGAGTCTGGTCTGAAATCTCCTCTTGCATAGGAACCATACAGAATAATCTTCGATAAATGTGTACCGTATATTTTTTTTATTTCTGAAATATAAGTTTGCAATAATCCGTTCATTTTTTGTGGCATAATTGTTACTCCTTTCCAGAATTATTTCACATTTCTCTCTCTATTATATCCTCTGATTCTTTATTCCACAATATTCTTTACGATTTCTTCCTGATCCCATTCACGATCGCATAAAACGCCGGGAATAATACACCGACAACCGGCCAGATGATCCATGTTCTGTCCCAGTCATTAGTTGTAAAGCTCCATGCAAGATAGATGGCTGTGGCGATCAGCCAGTAAACAGTTACCGGGCCAGACATCTTTCTATTTTCATGTTTTTTCTGCCTTGTGTAGTCTTCTTCCTCCAGAAGCTGATTCATCGCATTCATTTTGGCAGCACTTCGCACAATAAAATAGGTTCCGATTGCAACAAGCGTTAAAAGCATGCATACTGCTGAAACCATGTAAAAATCACTTTCAGATACAGCAAGTGTTCCAAATAAAGGAATCACAGAGCATATGCAGCATGTAATTCCGATGACAAGCTGAGTCACATACGGACTGTGATAAGCATCTCTTTTTTCCTTCACCATGCCGCTTACTCCATAGGCAGTCTCTATGTCTTCCTTTTCCATAAATTCATATTTCTTTGTTTTCATACCACAAAGAATAAAAATCGTTACTGCAATTGCAATTAAAACAATCAAAACACAGATTCCTATTCCAGCCGCTGCATTTTCACTGATATGATAATCTGGCATCTCACTCATTGCTCCAAGCATTAATAAGACAATTGGAGATAAAATGCATAGCATCGTAGCAAAGGCTGTTTTTCCTGCCGTCCAGTCAATGATCTGCAAATATTCATTTGCCATTTCCATTGTAACTTTATGTACGCTCCTGTCGCTCTCGCTTTCATTTTCCTGCATCTGTGACGGCGCGTATTCTTCCTCTTCCAGTTCATCTTTGATCAGGTAATCTGTGGTCACTCCAAAAATCTCGCTGAGTTTTAAAATCTTATCCAGATCAGGGATAGACTGCGCACCTTCGTATTTTGAAATCGACTGGCGCGTCACTCCGAGTTTTTCTGCAAGCTCCTCCTGTGACCATCCGTTCTTTTTCCTCAGGTTGATAATTTTGTCTGCTAAAATCATAACTTCCTCCATTTTTTCGTCTTTTCTTTTTCCGGACAATTGCTTTTCGCTTTCAGTTCTCTTTTTCGTATCCTCGAAAAATTTCTCTGTGTTGTGCCAAGATTGAGCGTCTGTCCATAAGAAAAAACTATCATTTTTTACCATTACACACCAGAAAGCCGCCCCGTCAATTTGTCAACTGATGGTTGCGATGCGCTTGTTTGCGGTATTTTATAGCAAAAAGAGAATCATTTTCAGATTTAACAAAAAATTAACTTGAAAGTAATTTACGTCAAAGTTAATTACGTCATATGTAGTTTGCTAAACGTATTATATCAACCCATAGTCTCCCAGGCACCGTTTCAACCCATCCATCACACCACTGAACACGACTCCATGCTCCGCTGCCTTGCCACAGTCCATCCAAAGATTATGCACCGCAGAACCTTCTTGTACTTGCTGCCTGCTTCCGGTGATACGCAAAAATTCTTTTGTGATTTCATACATGGACTGAGTTGTCTCACTGCCAAAATTATAAATGCCACCTGGAAGTTTTATCACACGTTCTATATTCTCGCACACCTCACGCAGATAAGTGATCCCGCGATACTGCTGCCCAAAGGTAAGCGTCTCTTTTGCATTGAGGACATTCAATAGATAATTGCCTCTCGGTGAAATGTAATCATACATCCATTCCGCCCGCAGCAGCACAGAATCCGGCTGTCTGTCCAACACCCGCTGCTCCATTTCCAGTTTATGCGCTCCGTAGATATTCGCAGGCTTCGCCTCATCTTCCCGATATGGTCCGTCGCTCTCGCAGCCACGGTACACCTGATCTGAACTGAAACAGATCAGTTTTCTTCCGTCTGATGCTTTCGCCAGATAAACCGGAAGAAGTACATTTGCATAATAGGACTCTTCCGGATTTTTCTCACAGATCCCCACATCCGAAATTGCAGCTGTGTGGATGATCACATCTGCTTCGCTCTCCTCCACGATCTGCCTGATCTGTTTTTCGTTCATTCCCTGAATGGACGGCGCGGCAATTGCTCCTTCTAACTCTTTCATCAGGCGTGTGCCCACAAAGCCGTGTGCTCCGGTAACTAATATTTTCATTTTGTTTTCCTCCTCATTCTTTTTAATGCATCTTCAACTCAAAGTCTTGATTTTCCTCCTCACATAATATCACTCATCGCCCTGTGCAAAATATGCATCGCAGAACCCATTCCATTTTTCTTCATACTCATCATGTTCTAATTTCGTCAGATCATGTGGTGTGTAAATATTTCTTTTTTGTGCTTCTGTCACAAAATATTCCAGATAATCTGCCTCTTCCGCTGACCAGAAAGCCAGCACCGTATCCAACCCTTTCTCTGCCGCAACCGCCATCCTCGTGTGTCGTTCGTTATTCTGCTTACATAAAAAATCCTCATGTGTCATACATCAACGATAACACATAAGGATTTCCTCTTCAAATTATTTATTTCAGGGAGATTTATGAAAAAAAGTTTTGCATCACCAATGATGGTGTATCAGATTTTATCGGCACTATGCATACCATCTTTCTAGCAGATTCCCAGATAACTTCCCAGTTTCTCAAACTCTTCCGGATTAATGCAGTTCGGTATTTCCACATCTGCAATCTTTTCCCTGCACTCCTCATAATCCATCCAGCAGACTTCTGCGACTTCCGACTCTTGCAGTTTCAGTTTACCAATATCCACCGGCTGTCTGTATACAAAATCATTACTGAACTCATTATCCCGGAATATTTTTCCAGCAAAAGTTGTCCCAAACTTCACGAGTGTTGTTCCGAATAGTTCCAGCTGCTCCGGCTGTGCAGACAATCCCAGTTCCTCCTCAAACTCCCGCAGTGCACTCTCCATGACCCCATCTCCGGCACTGATATGCCCGGCAGAAGAGATATCATAGCAGCCGGGGTACGAATCCTTGTTATCGCTCCGCTTCTGAAGCAGTACATCATATCCGCTCTTATCATTTTCCCGCACGATCCAGATATGAACAGTTCCGTGCAGTGCGCCTTCACGATGTGCCACACCGCGTTCTTTTACTACGCCTGTTTTACTTCCATCCTCATTTAAAATATCGAAAAGCTCCAACTCTTTTGCATCCAGAACTGCCTGCTCCAGAATATCCTGCTTATTGTATACAAGCTTTAAAGAAAAGAACTCCTTCTGCTCCTCTAACAGACGGAAGAAAATCCGGTCGCCTTCCCAGAGATTCAATTCCGGAATCTGGTCTTTTTCTACCCATTCCAGCACACCTTCGTTGCAGTCGATTGGTGTTCCCTCGAATCCATCTGCTGTAAAAAGTGACATGTATTCTACGGTATCTTCCCCCAGAACAAAAGTTATAATACCACGATATTGCCAGGAAGTCAGGGTATAACCGGTTTCCTCCCAGACTTCCCTTAACATGCATTCTTCCGGGCTTTCTCCCCACTCAAATTTTCCTCCGACACCGATCCATTTATCATGATTAATGTCATTTTCCTTTTTGATCCGGTGAAGCATCAGATATTTGTTATCTTTTTCGATATAACATAAGGTTGTTAATTTGTTCATCTGTGAAAATACCCCTGTCTCTTTTCATTTAATTTTAGCTTATCACTAAACCAGGGGATATTGCAACCTATACGCTGTGAGCACTGCTCATTGCTTACGCATAGTATTTTGCCTGTGCGCTCCAGAGTTCATAGTATTTGCAGTTCGTCTGTTCCACGAGTTCCTCGTGTGTGCCCTGCTGCACGATCCTGCCCCGGTCAAAGACAACAATCTCATCGCAGAACCGGCAGGAAGAAAGCCTGTGGCTTATGTAAACCGCTGTCCGGTCTCCTACGATCTCATTGAAACTGCTGTACACCTCTGCTTCCGCGATCGGGTCTAAGGCGGCAGTCGGTTCATCTAAGATCAGGAATGCCGCGTTCTGGTACAGTGCCCTTGCAAGTGCGATCTTCTGTTCCTCGCCACCGGAGATGTTCACTCCGTCAGCATCACAATCCTTGTAAAGCCAGGTGTCCAACCCCTTTTTCATCCGGTCGGAATGTACATCAAAGCCAGCAAGCTTCAAGCATTCCTGCACCTTGTCTGCATCATACTCTGTAGATGCCGCCACATTCTGACCTAGTGGAAGGGCAAATAGTTTAAAATCCTGAAAGACAACCGAGAATACAGACATATATTCCTTATACTTGTATTTCTTAATGTTGATTCCATTTAACAGGATCTCGCCTTCTGTCGGATCGTAAAGACGGCACAAAAGCTTGATAAACGTTGATTTTCCAGAACCGTTCTCCCCAACGATTGCTAATTTTTCCCCGATACGGAATTTCAGATTGACATGGTCTAACACTTTTCTGTCTGTGCCTGGATAGCAGAAGCTGACATCCTTAAATTCCACTTCGTACTGACAGTCATTTCTTTTTTCCACGGTAAGGCTTCCCTGATACATATCATTCGGTGTATCCAGAAAATCAAAGGTTTTCTTTAAAAATTCCCGGTTTGTATTCACTTCACCAATTGCACCCAAAAATTCCTCCAGATTATGGCTTAAAGCCGTCACCGCACCGATATACTGTGTCACAGCACCGATTCCAAATGCACCTCCGTATGCCTTCAGACAGACAAGCAGATACACCAGACCACTGCAGAGCCGTTCTGTCATATTTGCAGCCGCTGCCAGAACTCCTACTTTTCCTTTTTCCAGACGATCCATCTCGGTTCCGATTCCCCAGACTTTATTTTTCTCATAAAGTCCCATAGCAGCCGGGATCTGCTCATAAACACGGATATCCTGCTCCCGTTCCCGTTCTCCTGCCATACCTGCCATGAAACTCCAGACACGATTTCCAAAAGTTGCACGCTCCGAAAGCTCTGCAATCATGTTCTGTGCCCGTTCCACAATTCTCGATGCCAAAGTCGTAAATCCCAGTATTCCAGCAAGAAACACAATCGCAAAAAGAGGGCTGTTCATCCACAGAAACGCGCTTTTCACCGCTTTTGCCTGAAAAAAACTCACAGTGAGCATCAATGCTCCGGCAATACCGGCAATTGCCTGCAGCATCCTTTCCAGAGTAAAGACAACCATACACAGCCCAAATCTGCTCCACCGGTTAATTTGTTCAATCTGTAATACTTTATCCTGAATGACGGCATCATCCACTTTTTCAAAATCCAGTGACAACATTTTTTCACTCAAAATGTATCTTAATTTTTCTAACATGCGGTTCCGTTCTACTGTGTAACGGTTCTTAAAATAATGGTAAATCAGTCCCAACAAGCTCTCGATTCCGAGTAAGAGCAGTACCAGATTGCGTAGAACAACCGGATTTTTCGCTCCTGCCAGTTCCGTAATGATCTGTGCCGAAAAATAGATCCCGGCATAAGGAAGCACTGCACCGGTAATCACGTAGAAAATCAGCTCCACTAACATTCCCGGCGACTCTCTCCACCAGATTCCGATTGCCCTTTTATTCATCCCAATTGTCTCACGCATCGAATGCAGCATCTTCCATTCCTCCTTCCGTGTAATACCTGCTCTGCACCTCATACAGATGTGCATATTCTTTTCCTGCTTCCATGAGTTCCTCATGCGTTCCCATCTCCGCAATCCCACCTGCTCCGATTAAAATAATGCGGTCACAGAATCTTGTGGACGCAAGACGGTGCGACACATAAATAGAAGTGGAACCCTTTGTCAATTCATGATATCTCTCGTAGAGATCGCTCTCTGCGATCGGATCTAATGCCGCCGTCGGCTCATCCAGCACGATCACCGGAGCATTTCGGTAGAGTGCCCTTGCAAGCATGAGTCTCTGTGTCTCGCCTCCGGAAAGCTCGTATGCATCCAGATGAACCTTCCGCCCCAGTTTTGTCTCATATTTCTCTGACAGTCTTTCAATGTTTTCTTCCAGACCTGCATCCTTTACTGCCGCCTTCACGCGAGAAAAATCAATCTCATCCACGCACTGTGCCACATTTTCTGCGATTGTTCCTGGCAGAATGGAAAAATCCTGAAAGACTGCGGAAAATAGTCTGTAATACTCTTTTCGGTTATATTTTCGGATATCCTCGCCATTTAAGAGCACACACCCATCTGTCGGGTCAAAAAATCCACACAAAAGCTTCACCAGTGTTGATTTTCCAGCTCCATTTCTTCCCACAACCGCGAGCTTTTCCCCATTTTGTATCGTAAGATTTAAGTTGTGTAACGTATCCTCTGATGCCCCAGGATACCGGAAACTCACATTTTCCAATCGAAGCTCATACTGTCCTGCTGCATTCTTTGGAAGCGGCTCCCCATCTTCAAACCGGTACGGCTCCTCGTAGGAGATCAGTTCCATCACGTCAGAAATCCCAACACCTGACTGCCTGATCTGTGCCACATTTTCCATGATTCCCTGCACCCAGCTTGTAAAACCGCTCACCGCGGAAAAATATAAGATAAACTGTGGGGCATCCATATTTCCTGCAAGCACCTGTCCGATCAGATAGGCATACGCAACTCCATTCCTGATCAGTGCAGAAAAAATGTTCACACAATCTGCCATAAAATGATGGTTTCCCAATGCCCTTTCAAAATGCATGAATATCTCATAATTCTGCTTCATCGTTTTTAACAGCCATTCCTTCATATGAAGAATCCGGATATCTTTTGCAGAGACCGGACTCCACGCCTCACCTCTCAGATACCACATGCATTGCCGCGCATGGTCATTTTCTGCCCTGTTGTTCTGCAGCCATACCACAGACCTCTGTGCCGCCAGATAACTGACAACTGCTGCAAGGATTGTGACTGCCAGAATAAGCACATTCATCCTTTTCATGACAAACAGGTACGCAAGGAATCCCAAAATACAGAACACAAGCTGATTTAACTGTATCCATATAATCTCCGTTGCACTGCTGTTGCTGCTGGTTGCCTGGTTCGTGCGCTCTTTCTTTTCCTGAAAATCTTTTTTTCCAAGGTTACAGTAAGATGTTGCGCCAATTTTTTCCGTGATTGCTTTGCAAAGTGACATGCGGATTTCTATCTTTCCCTGATAGGTTGCATTGTTTATGTATTCTTTCAGTCCGGTAAGCAACAGGATTCCACTTGAAAAGAACAGGATAGTTGTCACTAACTCTTTCAATGCGATCTGCTCCTCAATATCGCGCAGTAATACCGGTGTCACGTATAATTCGAGCAGCTGTAATATAAGTGCCAAAATTGCGTCTACAACCAGCCATACCAGCACAGCCGGAGCTTCTTTTACCGCCTGCCGGATCATGAACCTGATCGTTTGGATGACGCCGTATTCTGATTTGTGGTTATTCATTGTGGTTCCTCCGTGAATGTGAAATTTCTAACAGTCTTTACTATAGTACAAAGAAAAAAAGATGCATGTTTCAGGGACGAACTGCATCTTTTCTGGGACGAATTGTATTATTCCTGTGGCAGCAAAATCTCCGTTGTGAAAGCTCCGTCTTCGCTGTTGCGGCTTAGATAGCCGCCATAGCGTTCCACAATATCATCGATACGGACAAGTCCGAATCCATGTCCCTGTCCTTTTGTGGTGTGGAATCTGCCACTGATTTTTTTCTGTTTTTTCGTTGCGGTAAAGTTGGTGAAAGACATGTAGAGCTGGGTATTTTTCATGTCCATGTAGATGCGGATCATGCGCTTCTCTTCCGGCAATTGCAGGCTCGCCTCAATCGCATTGTCGAAGAGGTTTCCAATGATAATGCAGAGATCCATCTCCGATGTTTTTAATGCGACCGGTACATGGGCATCCGCCACGACCGGAATATGTTTTGACTTTGCCAACGAGATCTTACTGTTTAAGATGGCATCGGTCATTTTGTTCCCAGTCTTGATCACGGTATCCACGGTGGACAGATCCTCGTCTAACTCATCAAGGTATTTGCTGATCTGTGCCAAGTCACCGTCTTTCGCATAGCTTTTGAGTACCTGGATATGGTTTCTATAATCATGCCGCCAGCCACGGATCTGACGGTACATGTTCTCCACCTCCTGATAGTGAGTCTGAACTAACTCGCTCTGGTAGGCGGCTAATTGTCTGTTAATGTATTTGGATAGCAGGGACATTGTTTTTTATCTCCTCGGGCAGTTGTTCTTTTATTTCAATTTTTCACGTATCTTAAAAATATTTTATAAACGCCTCATTCAGCTTCTTATAGCTTCCTCTTGGAACCGGAAGTTTCTCCCCGGTGTTCAAAATCAGCTCCGTCTTGCCAATACGTCTCACATAATTGAGATTCACCAGATATGACCGCCCCACGCGGACAAATGCTTCATCCAGTTTTGCTTCCAGCTCTGACAAAGTGCCACGCACCTCGTAATCATTATCCGCATGGATGATATTATAATTCCGGTTTGATTCGATAAAACGGATCTCCTTGAGCGGAAGCCTAAGAACTTCTCCGCCACTTTCGACGAGAAGCACGGCATCCGCTGTCTTCAAACGCTCTACCGCCCGATCTAAAACACTGTCTATTTTCTCCTGCGACACGGGTTTTAACAGATAGTGAAGTGCCTCCACATCGTAACCTTCCTGAATGTACTCCATGTACCCAGTCACAAAGATGATCTGCATCTGGCGGTTGTGTTTTCGGATTTCTCTGGCAAGCGCGATGCCGTCCATTTTCTCCATCTCGATATCAAGGAACAAAATCTGCGTCCTGTCATATGCCTGTTCAAATAAAAACTGTTCGCTGCTTGCATATTCCTGAATTTTTGTATGATGAAAAGTCTGGCGGAGCCATCCCTCCACCAGACTTTTGATATACGCTCTCTGTTTTTCCTCGTCGTCACAAATTGCTATTTGATATGTCATATTAGCAGATTTCCACAAGTTCGATCTTGAAATTCAATTCTTTTCCTGCCATCTCATGGTTTGCATCAAACGTAATAATTCCGGCTTCCTTTGCCACAACCGTAACCGGGAATGGCTGTCCCATCTCATTCTGAAGGTAAACCTGCTGTCCTTCTTCCAGTTCTTCTGCACCCGGCAGCTGGCTGATCTCCACATGAAAGATTGCATTTGGATCAGGCAGACCGTATGCTTCTTCCGGCATCAGGTGGATGTCTTTGATCTGTCCGATCTCCATATCTGCCACTGCACGGTCGAATCCTTTTATCATCATACCGGCTCCGCACACGAACTCTAATGGCTCACCGCGGTCATAAGATGAGTCGAATTTTGTTCCATCGTTAAAGGTTCCTGTATAGTGGACTTTTAATGTCTTTCCTACATTTGCTCCCTCGATCTTGCTGCGTTCTCCACAGCCGCATCCACAGCCTTCTCCGCTCTCTGTTCCTTCATGGGAACCGCATCCGCAACTGTGATTTTCCTCTGCATCATGATGTCCGCATCCATGTCCCTCTTCATGATCTCCACAGGTATGTCCCTCCCCATGGTGGTCACAGGTCTGTCCTGCATCTATAAGTTTTCCATTTAAGTAATCTTCGACTGCTTTGTCAGTATCTCCGGATGCACCTGAGCAAACTTCAATCCCCGCCTCTGTAAGGGCATTGATCGCACCGCCACCGATTCCTCCGCAAATCAACGCCTTCACGTTCCTGTCGGCAAGTACTCCGGCAAGTGCGCCATGTCCTACTCCGTTAGAACTGATCACCTCACTGGAGATCACTTTATTATCCTCTATTTCATACACTTTAAAATTCTCTGTTCTTCCAAAATGCTGAAAAACCTCTCCGTTATCATAAGTTACTGCAATTTTCATACTTTCTTTTCCCTTCTCTTTCTTAATTATAAATAACTGACAAGCCACTCTTTTTATTATAACGGATGCATCTGCTTCTGGCAACCTGCCAGCCTCACGCTTCCTGTCGGCGCTAAAATATCATTACTGTGGATCCATAGCTCGTTCCAATCATAAATTATCCTGCTTCAAAAAGTATTTTTTAATAGCCTGCTCCTTTAATCCTTCCCCGATCACAATGATCACTTCCTGCCCCTTCTCGATCGGGTTCATGGTAATTCCATTATGCGTTGCATTCAGCTGTATCCAGCTTCCATCCTCCTTCTGCAAAAAACCTTTTACACGGAATACCTCGCCGCATTCCCTGTCATTCATCAGTTTTCCCACAGTAGTCTTTAACTGTTCCTCCGTCATTTTCACATTCATAAAATAGACAGATTCAAACCCTTTTTTCTCTTCCATATCCAGTTTGCGGTAGCTCTCCATCTGATAGCCGCAGCTAATCAGCCGGTTGAAATCTTCTTCATTCAGATCCAGTGTGCTTTTGCGCAGCACCTCTTTGTCCACCCTGCGCGGACACTTTATCTGTTCCAATGCACGGTTTAGGTGTGCGACCGTGGTGTCTGCCTGCTCCGCTGACACTTCATCCGCATGACTTAAGATAATCTCTCCTGCATTCGCCACCTCCGAAGCCAGAATATATTCTGCCTCCTCAGATAAATGCTCTTCCAGATTTGCATCCACAATCGCAATCACATTTCCCACCTCATACCAGCGGTCTAACGGTTCTTCCCTCAGCGCATCAAAAAATTCGTCCACATCAAAAATACCGGATGGCTCTACTATGACACGGTCATAGCCACACATTCCCATTGCAATCAGTTTTGTCTTAAAACGTCTTCTGTGACAGTCCGCGTCACAGCCACCGGAAACCATTTCCAACTCGCAGTTGTCTCCCATCAGATCCTGTAACAGCATCATATCAACATTCACGGCTCCAAAATCGTTCTCAAGGATTCCGATGTTCTGTCCTTTGGCAATGAGATATTCTGCATATTTTTTCAAAAAGGTTGTTTTTCCAGCTCCTAAGAAGCCTGTGATTAAGTCTATTTTTACCATCGCTACCGCCTCTCTACTACCCATCAGGCTATTTTCTTTCAAGAATTGCATTAAATACAGAATACACTATATAGTGGGACAGATTTTATTCCCTGCACCATACCGAAATTTCTTGGTGAAATTCTGATTGCGTATGCAGGCGCATATTTTTCCATGTAAACCATCATACTTTTTGCTTTTACATGATTTCCTGCTTTACATTCCACCGGAATTACATGATTTTCCTTTTGTATCAGAAAATCCACTTCTGCTGTATTATCTGATTCCCAATAATAAAGCTGATAACCATTCGTTTTTAATGCAATCGAAACATAGTTCTCTGTCATAATCCCACGAAAATGTTCTGTCTCTCTGCTCCTTAATGCTTCAAGACTCATTCCCATCCTCGCAGACATGATTCCCATATCGCTATAATATAGTTTAAATGCTCTTAAATCCTGATATGCAACAACTGGATAAAATCCCTGTGTGCACTTCATGCATTTGTTCACAATTCCTGAACGGATCAGCCAGTCAATCGCATCTCCATACTGGGATGCACGTGCACCCGATCTTATAAGCTTATATTGGAATTTTTTTGTATCTTTTGCAAGCTGTGCTGGCAGAGAATCATATGCTTCAAAAATACGTACTGTATCCCCCTTGTCTGCATACTTTGTCATGTCAGCAATATATGAGTTCAAAAGCATTTGTCTTATCTCTTCCTGACCAATTGAACTATTCCTCATAATATCAGCTTTCACTGCTGCCGGCATTCCACCTATGATGCAGTAGTGTTCAAATTCCTGCATAGCCTCCTCATGAAGTGCATCCTCTAATGGTACATTACTATTATAATGTTCCCGGATGGTATCTGAAAGTATTTGTTTTCCCTTTGCCCACAACACCTCTTCCAAATCCATTGGATACATTGTCAACATTTGTACTTTTCCTACTGGGAATGAGTATTTTTCACGATTTACAGCTACTCCTAATAAACTTCCAGCTGCCATTACATGATACTCTGGTGCCTCTTCCGCAAAATATTTCAAAGATGTCAATGCTCTCTCACACATCTGTATTTCATCAAAAATGATAAGAGTTTCTTCCGGCACAATTTTTACTTGATAATATTTTTCCAAAAGAACCACTACAGAATCTGCATGTATATCTGTTTCAAAATAACTTCCTATTTTCTCGTCTGTTTCAAAATTGATATACACGGTATTTTTATAATAAAGTGCCCCAAATTCCCGCATCTCAAATGTTTTTCCAACCTGTCTTGCCCCATAGATCAAAAGTGGCATGCGCCCCTTTGTCTGCTTTTTCCATTCACATAATTTATCCGTTATTTTTCGTTTCATATATGCATCACCCTTGCATTCGTGTGTTTTAGTGTATTATATTACACTTTTTCATATGAATCAATGTATTTTTTACATTTAATACCGGTTGTGCACCTTCTCCGCAAAACATAAAACATCCATATTCTGCGAAACCTTCCGCGCGCATACAATTGATTTTCTGGTTATAATAGAATCTTCCTGTTTTTTCTTTTCCAGCTATTGATTTCCCTACTGCACTTCTTTCTGATAGATTTTCAGGATTTTTTTCTAATACATATTTTAACCGCAAATTCTTCTTCTCATAAACAATATCACCCTCTGAAGAATTTGTCGGCATTTGCAATTTTCCCATTGGAAATGCATCTAAGACTGTCTCTGCGATATTGCCATTTGCATCTAATAACTGCTGCTTTGCTGTTACTTCGTGATTTCTTTTCCGTTCTCCGTGTATTGAAAACTTACCGTATCATTCCCTGTCTGTGCTCCCACACAGCGAAATACATCTTCCACTACCGGTGACACACCGTCTGTTCCGATCCGATAGAATACGACATCATATTCTGCCGCACTGACACTGGATGTAACCTCGATAAGACCACCGCTACAAAGATCAAAGTTAGTACGGTATCCAAATTCATAATTATCAAATACATGCACTATATTTCCATCCCTGTCTTTAGCTTGCAAATCCATATAAAAATGGTTCTGCACCATATCCCGGTACTCATCTATCACCTGCTCATAGGACGCAGCCGCTCCGGCAACACTGTCCGCCTGATTTTCTGCTGTTTCATCCCCGTCTGTACTGCTGTCTGTTACCGTCGCTATCGGGTCATACTCCTCAAACTGCAGATCCAGGATCTGATAATTTTCTTCGCTGTCATAGTTAAAATATACATCCAGATAGCCGAAAAAATCGTGCTTTTCTGCTAATCCCTGAATCCCATAAGTGGCAACAAGACAGTTTTTCACTTCATTATCATAAAGTGCTGGTTTAATATCCCACATTCCCCATGCTGCTCTTTTCGCCCAATTTTTCAATATAATCTTACTCCCTAAAACCAATCTGTTTTCTATTTCCAGTCTATTATGAATCCATCTTTTGGTCAAGAAAGGCGTGCCACACCATCGCAAAATAAATCTGCCATGTTGTAACACGCCCACTTCTTATTCTCTGCATTTTTATTATTTTCTACACCTGAATCCGGTCTGCAATTTCATTTCCCATTGCAAATCTTGATCCTTTTACCCCAACGATCAATGCGTCCTTCAGCTTTCGGATAATCTGTATATTATCTCCCTCTTCCACATGATGTTCGCGCAGGAAATCCATGACTTCCGGCACACCAAACATCCACTGGATCGTATAGCTTCTTCCGATTGCAGCCTTTGATAATTTCTGCATAAAAATGCCCCCTTTTCTTTCATTGTAAGAACAGTATGCCCTGTTAGTCAATGGAAATGTAAGGTTAGGAAAGACTTTTTTTGCAGGTATTTTTTCCCTGAAATTCAAGGTTTTGTTGCTGCTATCCACATGACAATCTGTTTGTTTTGAATAACTTTCGGTTAATAAGTATTCATCTGCGCCGCAAAAATCCTGCTGCACAGCTCATTATATGTTTCTTCGGAAACTTCGTCGCTATTGATCACGTATATTGAACCTTTTTCCGGATCATTTTCATCTCTGTATTCTTCCGAAAAATCCATCTCATTCACTTTGCTGTCAGCCCCATCATATCTTTCCATATGATAAACCTTGTAACCACTGTTCATCTCATTGCTGTACAAGATCCATACATATCCCTGATAATAGGTATAAGACAGACTTTCAGCTGTCCCATCTCCTGCAGCAAATTCATACACTTCACCATCTCTGGCATCCAAATATTTTCCGCCATAAGGTCCACAAAGTATCAGTTCCTCTTCTCCATCATTATCAAGATCTTCCCGATCTCCAATGGAATAAGCATCCCACTCTTCGCTATCCATATCTAATTCTGTAATATAAAAAGTTTTCGCTGTGTCATACAGACAATGCGCACTGACTTCTCCATTTACAAATCTGTCCAGCAGTTCATCTGCTGACATCTGCACAAAACCTTCATTTGAATCCCCACTTGTCTCCTCTGTAGAAAACGTAATATCTCCTTCTAACGTGTCATTTTCGACCAGATTACTGTCTTTTATCTCCGATACAGATTTACCACACCCTGAAATTATAGCAAAACCCACAAAAAAAATGACTGATAATTTTTTACTATTCATGTTGCCGCCTGTCTCTGTTGTTTTCTGTAAAATTCTAAATTAATATCATTTTCTGCTTTTTCATTACAGCGCAAACATTTCCTGACAGATGTTCTTTCCACTCTCTGTCTTAAAAATATTTTGATATGCCTGCAAAGCTGCTTCTTTCGCCAGTCCATCCTCCAGAATATTTACCAGAAAATCAGCTTCCACAAGAATCTGGTAATCAATACCATCAATTGCATCATAAGTATGATGATGTGCGATCAGGTATTTCACTCTCTCGATTACTTTTTCTTCAAACTGCAGCTCTTTTAGCAATTTTTCTGCAATCGCAGGACCTTCCTTTTCCTGAAGCTTTCCGTTTGAACTGCCGTATTTTTCCTCACACAGATGGATGCCAATATCATGCGTCAACGCAGCCGCTTCCAGAATAAATAAAGTGTCTGCATCTACGTGCTCCATCTCCGCGATCAGTTTCGCATAGCTGTGTACCTTGCAGAAATGCTGGATCCGCTTTGGATCACCACTGTATAAACGAATCATTTCATAATGTAATCTGTTGATCATATTGTTTTCTTCCTTTGCTTCTTCCAAATCTTAAATAGCAAGCAGATTCTTAATTGCTTCCATATATATAAGAACCGCCTCTTCCATCTCAGAAACAAGGATAAATTCATCTGCGCTGTGAATATGATAATCCATTCCCATTTTTTCCGGTCCAAATGCAATGATATTCTTCAATGATTTTGCATAAGTACCGCCACCGATCACCATTGGTTCATGTTCTGTGTCACCTGTCACATCTACATATGCTTTGTACAGCGCATTTACAAGTGGAGATTCTCTTGGGAAAAATAATGGATCACCAATTTCTCCAATCTCAATCCGTCCATTTTCATCCTCTAACCTTGCCTCACACATTGTACGGACATCTGCTGCTTTCAATGTCACCGGCACACGGATATCGATCGTGCATGAAATGATACCATCTTCCGTTTTGACAATTCCGTTGCATAAAGTCAGGGCACCATACTCATCTTCAAATTTCAGTCCTACACCAGCGCCATCACAGGACGTTCCGATATGTTCATTATAAAATTTTACAAAATCATCTTCAAATCCGGCTTTTTCCATGCACTCAAATGTCACACCGGCCGCATTGACACCAAGTTCCGGCATACTTGCATGTGCAGATACACCTTTTGCAAAAATGGTAATCTGTCCATTTTCCTCTGTCACACGATACTGCTGAAGCTTTGTCTCTGCAAGAGAAGCCTCTAATTTTTCTTTCAGTCCCGTCTCTGTCGGAATCACAGTTGTACAGGTATCGCATACAGCGTTTGACACAAATCCACCGTTTATGGAAATGATTTGCGTATTTTTTGAATAAGCTGTCATAGACATATGACCTTTTTCGCCATGTATACATGGGAAATTGGCATCCGGTGTAAATCCACAGGATAACTCTTCCGCAACCTCGTTGTAATGCTCCATACATTTTGAGCCGGTCTCCTCGTTGCATCCCATGATGAGGCGGACTCTTTTATTCAGTTTTACACCCGAATCCCGGAGAAGTTTCATCGCATAGAGTGCCTCTAAAACAGGTCCCTTATCGTCCGTTGTTCCACGACCATATACATGGTCGCCTTCTCTGGTCAGCTTAAATGGATCATAAGTCCAGTCACCGCCTACCGGCACAATGTCTAAATGTCCTGCAATACCAACGATCTCTTCTCCCTCGCCCATCTCTGCATAACCACAATAATGATCCAGATTTACAGTCTTAAATCCTAATTCTTCTGCAATTTTTAATCCTTCTTCCAGTGCCTTTGCCGGACCTGCACCAAATGGTTTTCCCTCTTCCGGTGTGCCGAGCTGTGAATCAATTGCAACTAATCTTCCTAAATTTGCTATCATTTCCTCTGACAATGTGTGGATTTGTTCTTTCATGTTCATAATTCTTTATTCCTTTCCTATCTATCAAAATTTGTTTCAAACATCTCTTATATACCTAAATATGCGTTCACTTTCTCCGGTGTATCCAGCCGCAAAGCCATGATGGTTCCATAGATCATATAATCGACCACATCTTTCGTGATCTCCTCCTCAAACCTTGCTTTCATCTGGTCAGGATATTGATGCACCAGAAAATGTACACGGTAATTGTCATCTTTCCTTGAAATAATTGCACTGATATACAATCCATTTATCGCTGCGGTCAGGACCTCATCGTCTGTAATTTTTATATCCAAATGATAAGACTTTGAAACAAGATAAAAATCTTCCCCACGTTTTTCAATCTTCTTATCCGTAATCTCTCCAATGGAAAAATCCTGCACATGATTTGCCGTTGCAAGAAGAAACTGCGTGTCTAACTCTTTTTCATAAACATAATTTAAAATATCTCTCGGTGTATACTGCATGATTCGGTCATCTCCATGTAAGCTTTTGGTATATCTTATAGTATCTGCGTTTTCTCAATGATTTAGATCTTCTTCTGTATAAAATGTACCTGTCATCTGCGCATTGATCTCTGCAATTTCACGTTTTCCATTAATATAATCTGCATAGATATCCCAGAGATCCATGTCGCAGTCCTGTAAACCGTCATCATCTGGAATCCATGCCTTAATCAGCGCAATCCGTTCCTCTTTTGTTGTATCTTTGATCAAATTTGATTTCATATTCTCGTCTGGAGACAATTATTGTGTTATCTCTGCTCCTTTTTTCTTATAAAACGATTCATAATCGTTATCTACACTCGCTTCGCTCGGCAGTCTTTATTATACCATAAATCATTTCTGTGTGCGAATTGAATATCGTGCATCCCCACTAAACGTTTTTTTGTAATGGGAACCAAGTTTCCCGGTACATAAAAAAGACTTCCGGTATTTCCGAAAGCCCTTTTGTACACTATATAAACTTTTTTATCCACGGAAATCAATATGCTGTCCGACCTGCAATTCTGCTTCTGTCTGAACATTGTCGCTCTTCATGGAAAACGTATAATCATTGATTTTCTTGATCAGTTCCTCAATCGAACCTACCGAAATCGTAATGGTATCGTCATCATCTGACGTTTGCTGTGCTTCCTTTAACTTGTCGTGCTTTTCCTTCTTCTCAGCTTTCTTTTCCTCTGCCTTCTTTGCTTCTTTCTTCTCGACTGCTTTTTTCTCGATACGCGCTTTCTGATCCGCAGAAGATTTCTTCAGAACTGCAAAAAATGATGCTGTTCCTCCATCATTAACCTTCATTCCGTAGCCTACAACGTTCTGACTCTGACCGGATGATTCAATCTGGGATTTTAACTGTGATAAGCCGGACGCTGCATTTTTAATAATGCCCTCGTACTGTTTTCTATAATTTTCATCTGTCGCCATCCGCTCGATTTTTTCTTCATCAATCAAAACGACCATTTTGTTTCCATTTGCATAGGATGCTGCATTTGCCTGTGCATTGGCTTTCTGGTCTTTGCTCACCAGAATAAAGTCCATATTGGAATACTTTTTCTTTAATTCCTGATAATACTTTGCTCCTTCTTCAGAAAGCTTCGCATTTCCGATGGTCTTACCATAATTTCCGTTTGTCTTGGAAACTTTGGAGTTTTCTGTACCTGTCGCATTTTCCTTATTTGTTTTTCCAGTCTTGGACTGTGAACTGTAAGTGCTGTAAAGATTAGATACGATTGAATCTGTGTTGACTGCCATGTCATTCCCTCCCATATCACGATACGGTTATTGCAAATCCGTTTGCTTTTACTTGTTATCTATTATATCGGGCAAATTTCTGAAAAATTGATATAGAAAAAGCAAACCTATCTGTTTGGTTTGCTTTTCTTTTGATGCGTTGTAAAAATTATTTTATTCCATAGTATATGGATTGGCAAACATCGCAACACCTTTTGTCAAAGACAAGATATCTTTGTCACCATATACTTTTACCGTTCCATCGTATTTTTCATTTTCTTCAATTTTTTCAATAAACTCTGTGCCGACACCAATTACCAGACCATCTTCATCCAAAAGACAAACTGTCAAAGTCGAACCCGTACATGGTGTTCCATCCGAAGCGTAAAAAGAATAATCAACGGACAAATATCCGTCTTCCGGATTTCCAGACACTGAATAATCAGTCTCCCACGGAACGTAAGTTCCGGATGCCTCCATTGTCTGTCCTTCTGTCCATTGCACACGTCCATCTGGCATGGTCTGTCCACAGTCTATAACCTCAACTGCTGTGTTACCAGAACCAAGATTAGGTTCATATATATAGGTTTCACCAATTTGATTTCCGTCTTCGTCCAATGCAACCGCACTTCCATTAAACCATATGTCATCACTATACAAGTTCGTAATTGCCACAAGAAGTCCATATTGGTCATTCTGTATACACGGTGTAATGCTCACTACTACTCCCGGCAGATCCTCAAAAATAGAATAAGACGTACCCCAATAAACACTGTTGTAATCTGTATCCAGATTTGCCAGAACAGAAGCGACTTCTTCGTCGAGATCCGATGCTTCGTCCGTCCATTCATCATCAATACTTTCCTCTGTGTCTACCACTTCCTCGGAAAGTTCCTCCTGTGTAGCCGCACTTTCTTCGCTCTCTGTGTTCTTGTAAGTCTCTTCGGCTGGCTGTAAATTCTGCTCCGTCTTCTTTCCACATCCGCTAAACATACAGGTTGCTACCAAAGCAATAGCTAAAACTGATAATTTTTTCATACTCTCTTCTCCCTTGTATGATACTATTTTATTGTGACTTCTTTATATTACCAGATATTGGTGTGATTTGTCATCTGATAGTTTTGTGACAATGCCTGCATTGTTTCCATATTTTTTATCATTCTACACATCTATAAACTTCAACACTTTTACCGTCAGCCACTTTTTTATATTCTTAAATAAAGAAACCGCAACCCCTGATTTCTCAAGGATTGCGGAATATAATCCAAAACCTGCTAAACAATGGAATGCGCACTTCGCGAGCATTCTATTGTCATGAATTATAAATTACTCAATGATTGTAGCAACACGTCCAGATCCTACTGTACGTCTACCCTCACGGTCTGATTTGGTTGTGCTCAAGAACTTATTTGTTACGGTTTTTGCCGTTTTGTGACTCATTTTATGGATATTTTACCTATTATTTTATCTTTTCCCGGGGGAAATGTTGCAGATTCGTATCACGGATTCGGGAAGTTTCCCTATGTATCACGCCCTTTTTTCCGCACCCGAACGACACCATTTTCGTCCACCATGGAGATATGGTAGCATGAGCGAACCGGAATGTAAATTGATTCTTTGTAAAATTCATTCGACCTTCGTTGATTAGTAGCTAGGTGGGCGAACGAGAAAGGAGGGATAGAGGAACATGAAACACACTGTATCTCCTTAATATATTTCACTTACCCTCCTTGTCTTTCAGTTAATTTCATCTTCTTCCCATGAAGTGTAACCCTCCCTCAAAATTATTTCTATCATTTCATTTAGGTCACTATTGTTATTTGACAACTTCTGATCGAAATCGTGTGGACAATTCGCACACAATGGATTAATCTCCGCCGCCCAACGAAATCCTCCACCATTATTTAATATTTCCTTGATAATAACTCCATTTTTAATTTCAAAATGTAGCGATGTTTCATCTGCATAACCAATTTCTGGAATGAACCTTTCTGTAAATGCAAAATACTTTAAAATATGTCCTTTCCTATACTCATCTAAATAATCTTTTCTTATAAAGACCGTGCCACCAATAGGATCTGTGTAGTACGAATTTTTATTGTTATTACAGAATATTACAACTTCACCAGCCGAATTAATCCACGACATATTAGCATAAACTGGAGTCAGTTGAAAATAACATATCAGTTCTGCTGGCAGAAGCACTAAGGAAGTATTGTCAAATATTTCTGAATGATAATTTATATTTTTTACCTCTTTACATAACCACGGTTTTGAATCACACTTCTTATAATCACCTAAATTTCCAGCATAATTTTCCAATTCTATCGTAAGATACCTTGCCCCACCATTTTCATGTATAGTTTCTTTTTCCGATGTACAGCACCATATATCATATGTATCTTTCCACCTTGTCTCCTTTTTAGAGTCTTCATGCAAAGAAACTCTTCCCGCGAGCAAAACCCACTCAACACTTTTAATCTCAACCGATTCAAAAAGTGATACTAAATTTCTACGAGTATTTGACACATCCCTTACCCACTCCAAGTCTTTCTTTTCCGGTAAATCGATTCGATTAATAACCATATCCCCCAACTTTTCAATATAATCTTGATATGTCGGCACCGGAGTTGCTATATACACATCCTCGCCATATTCAATAGGATCATATACTTCATACCCAATACTGTTTTGATAATTATTATATGTTGCAAACTTATTTGTAAAGTAGTTACACATAAGACTCCCATAGTAAATACCGGTAGCAACATCAACACACTTCATAAATATTGAGTTTTGAAACCCCTCTTCTCCTCCAATTCGTTCAATTTCATCATATGGTTCTTGAAATAGAGAGAATATTTCTTTAATAACCGATTCGAAGGAAGCAAAAAACGCATTATTATCCAGCACTTGTTTTCGCAAATCAATATTATACTCAGATTTAATATGATTCTCAAAAGACATCAAGCCATTACACTCTCCTGTTTTTACACACAAGAACTTTTCCTCTAAAAAATGATTTAACTTAAAAATATCCTGCTTGTCTACCTGCAAAAAGCGTGTATGCATATCAATATGTTCCTTCGACCAATACCGGAATGGTAAAAAATCTTTATTCATAAGATCTACGCTAAAGAAAATATCATTTAACGAATCTGATATAGGCACAACATTATTCAAATCATACAAATTTTCTCTATCCCACTTTATATAACCATAATCATCATGTAAATAAACCGCTATTCTTTTAATACTTCTTGCTAATAAATATGTTTCACCTATTATTAAATTCTTAAAGAAGCTCAAAATTTCTTCGTCATCTTGTAGATAATTTACTAAAACATAAATTATTGACTCCTTTATGTATGGGTCTACAATACTTTCATACATATCAATCAGAACTCTTTTATATTCCGTATTCTGTCTTACTACTTCATATAATAATTTCATTGCAAGACAACGTACATCTTTGTTTGGTGCTGCGCAACACCACAATGCATAATAAAATGCTTCCTCCACTCTTCTATCCTTGCCATTATTAAGTGTAAGAAAATATATAATGTTTTTAAGTCTTCCCTTCACTCGTCCCAGAAAGTGTGTCCCGGATAAGGTTAAAGATAACTCTCTTAACTGATTTTTTTCTACTGTATAGTATGAGTTTAAATAATTCACACAATTGAATGGCTTATCTGTATAACCTCCAAATATAGTAATCAAGCTATTTTTCTCGATGGGTTCAAATGCTTTAATAAATTTAACAATATTTTCTTTGCTAAAGTTGATTTTAACAAGCGTTTCATATTGCAATGAATCCATTAATTTTGTTTCTTTTAACAATTTTGCAATATACTCATAATCCGGTGCCAGATTATCAAATATAGCCAAAATCACAGCTTCTTCCATATTATAGAGCTTGCCGGTCTTTTGTGATATAATTCTCACCTGCTCATCAAATGCTTTTCCCGTAATATCTTCAAATAACGAACGTGCAATCAAAAAATCAGTTAACGAATCAATGGCAAAGAAATAATAATGTCTATCGTCATAATCGTACTCACCTATAATCCCTGCTTGTCTTGAAATACGTATAAAGACATCGCCCGATTTAATAACTATAAGCAAATTTTCTTTATCAATTTCTTTAACATCTTGTTCATACATCCATTTAGCTACTCTTTTAATATCTTTCCAAATTTCAATAGGATCTGTGGATGAAATCTCCCCCTTAAAGGTTTTCTTTATGGAATTTTTTATATAATATTCTAAAATAAAGGTAATTGAAGCTACGCTATTTACCTTTTCCTCTATTAGTTTTTCATCACTAAGTGCTCTGCAAAGCATATTCAATAATAATGCATTATTCGAAAATAGAATATCTTCATATTTGTAAACATCTGGAACTGACATCTTTAAGAGTTCATTCAATGCAGATTCAAAAGAAACCCCAGGGAAAGCACACTCAGCCTTTGCCATTTCCTTATATCCCTCAAGGATCTGATTATCCATAGCATTTGTTCTGTATGTCAATATAATTCTTATTTTAGAAAGATGAACTAAATTCCGAAGTACATTCAATAGCTCTATTTGCCCCTTTTCGGACATTTCATTTATTGCATCTACAATAAATACAAAACCTTTCTCACCTACTTCGGCAACTTCGTTGACATCAACATTCTGCAAATTCTTTTCAAATTTTCCATAGATACACAAATGTGGAATACCATTACGTTCAAATTCTTCTTCAAGACATTTAATAAAATAACTTTTTCCTATTCCGCCTTCTCCTGAAATCAAACAAAACTCCTGCTGCCGAATGCATTCTTCTACTCTATATAAATCAAGACCGTACCAATTCGCATTTTTATTATGTATAACATTAATTAACACTTTTATTTGTTGAATAAATTTAGCTCTATCAGTTGCGAAAAAATCAAATTGAGAATAATACTTGTTTAATTCGGCAAGTTCCGTTTTAATATTTTCCTCATTTCGGTCGTGATGTATGGGAGGAAGTTTTCCAATAAGTGCATCAAGGAAATCAGGATTTTCCCATTCCATCAAAAAATCATTTTTACTTATCTGTAACATTCTTTTTCTTTGGTTCTCATTTAATGCTTTATAATCCATTACCCTTGCCTGCCTTTCTTCGTATTGTGCAAACCGGTTTGAATATATTAATAGATGGTACTTTCTGAAATTAAAGTACCATCTATAGCATATCCTATTCTTTCCGCTGCTCTAACTGTTCCTTTGCATTAGCAATTGCCAACGACAACTTTTTCTCCAATAACTCTTTAGGTGGCATTTTCGTTAAATACTGCCCCACATGTATACTTCCATGATCTAATTCCATTAATTCAATCGTTTCTTGTGATTTTTCTGCACATAAAATTAATGCTACCGGGCTTTCTTCTCCTTCGGCTTTCTCATATTTTTCAAGCCAACGAAGATATAACTCTGTCTGCCCCTTATCTTGAGGTTCAAACTCGCCAAGTTTTAATTCTATCAATACCAATCTCCGCAATGTTCGGTGATAGAACAATAAATCCATATAGTAGTCTTTTCCATCTAAAACGATGTGTTTCTGACGTGCCAGAAACGCAAAATCTGAACCCATTTCCAAAATGAATTTTTCCAATTCAGACAAAATAGCATTTTCTAAATCTTTTTCACTGTACGTGTCTTTTTAGCCAAGAAAATCTAACACATATGGATCTCTGTAAAACATATCTAACGACATTTTCTTGTCATCTCTTAACTCTGCAATCTCGTTTGCTATCGTCTCCTCCGGTAACTTAGATACAGCAGTCCGTTCATATAACATTGTTTTTTTTCGTTTACGCAAAGTTCTTACTGACCAATTTTCATTTTTACACATAGTAGCATAAAAATCTCTTTTTAATTCATCTTCAATCGGTAACAGTTCTACAAAATGAGACCATGTCAATTGTTGCGACAGTGTCGCCACTTTTTCATATTCCGGAAATTCCTGGTAAAATTTTACCATTTTAAAGACTGATGATTTTTCAAAACCTTTTCCGTATTCAGCCGTTAGTCTCTCACTCAAATCACCAATTATATTTTTTCCATATTCAGCCTTTTTTCCTTGCAAAACTTCATCAGATAACTTCTTTCCTATATTCCAATACAACGAAATAACTGACGTGTTTACTCGCATCATAACTTCATTTTTAGCAGTATAAATCATTGTAGATATATCACTAAAAACACTCTCAACATCTGCGACATTCATTAATTCCTCAGACATTTCATTCTCCTTTCTCAAAAATGGCGACACGTCGCCATTTTTACCACCGGCATCTATACCAAAACACTTTATGCGTGATGAACTGTATAGTAATGTTTTCCATCCAGAAAAACATAATTTGCACCAACACAGTAACTGTTCATTTGATTCATCAACCAATGTGCCGGCAAATCAAATAGCGCAATTAATTCATTCTTACGATATCCATTCTCTATATCTTTTTTTGTTGGTGTCTTATGCAATTTAACTTCGGATTGAAAACCAATCTCCCAATCATCAAGATTAAAACCTTTTTGCCACAGTTCATCTTCTGTCAGTCCTGTCAACTCACAGAGTTCTTCTTCTATTTCAAATACCACTAAATTTAGCATAATATTCCTCCCACAATTCAAGCACGACTTGCAGACTCTTTCGACGTTGAATCTATTATTATCAACTCCAAAACTTTCTTGCCTTGTCTTATATTTTGCTCATGCAGTTCTTTCAATTTTTTACCTTTAACGGGTTTCCTACATCTACCAGAACATAAACTAATTTATCTGTATTTTCAGCTTTTCCATACTCTTCAACTTGTACTTCATAACCATGCAAATACTGAGAATTAGAAGACAGCTTCACTTCAATTAAAGTTTTATCTTGTCCTCTGCTTACTTTAAAGTCCGCAGGTCTCTTCCCTCATCAGGTTTACAACTCATATCAAGATTATTCTTTTCTATGTAACATAAACCAGATAAATGAATAATTCTCTGAAGAATTTTTTCTCTATTACGACTACTTGCATCTTGAATTACTTCCCAGCCTTTATTGTTCTCAACCCACTGTTTAAAATATTCCATTATTTCTAATGCTGCCACCTTACTATCAATAGCCTCAATCTGCTATTTTGTCTTCCATGACATATCCAATTTTGCAATTCTCTGCCAAATCTTTTCTAACAGGTACTCAATTCTATCTTCTGGGTTATATATAAGTCTAATTCTTCTTTCTTATATTCATCTACTACATACTGACATGTGTTACTATCCGTAAATACTTTTTCACGCAAATACTGTTTTTTCAATGAAGCTGAAAATTTTGACCACTCTTCTGCAACCTGCTAATTCATTACTGAACGAATAATATTATTTTCTGTCACAACCGAATCAATTTCTTCCCATGATTTCGCTATTGGAAGTTTATGTAAAATTTCTATTGGAAGCAATAAAATCTCATGTTTTCTATAAGAATTGAACATATATGATCCTACGAATTTTTTATCCGGATACTTCATCTCATCTATTCCACATTCCATGTAAATTCTTTTTGTATAGAAACACGTGTATCAAGCGCGTATCACAAGCCCATTTTAAGTGAAGAACTTGAAAAGCGCTTTTTCTATGTTCGTTAATCTTCTCTAAACAAAATAAAACCGCAACCCCTCATAAAATAAGGAATTGCGGCTTGTATTTAAGTCTCTATGATACTAAATCAAAGATTACTCGATGATTGTAGCAACACGTCCAGATCCTACTGTACGTCCACCTTCACGGATAGCGAATGTAAGACCCTGCTCCATAGCTACTGGGTGAATTAATTCGATAGTCATTTCGATGTTATCACCTGGCATACACATTTCAACACCATCTGGTAAATCGCAAACACCTGTAACGTCTGTTGTTCTGAAGTAGAACTGTGGACGATAGTTGTTGAAGAATGGAGTATGACGTCCACCTTCGTCTTTTGTTAAAACGTAAACCTGAGCTGTGAATTTTCTGTGGCATGTTACAGTACCTGGTTTAGCAAGAACCTGTCCACGAACGATCTGGTCACGGTTAACACCACGAAGTAATGCACCGATGTTATCACCAGCCATAGCCTCGTCTAACTGTTTACGGAACATCTCGATACCAGTTACAACTGTAGACTGAACATCTTCTTTAACACCTAAGATCTCAAGTGGATCATTTAAGTGAAGTGTTCCTCTCTCTACTCTACCTGTAGCAACTGTACCACGACCTGTGATTGTGAATACGTCCTCTACTGGCATTAAGAATGGTTTATCTGTATCACGCTGTGGATCTGGAATATAAGAATCAACTGTATCCATTAATTCCATGATCTTGTCTCCCCAAGGTCCCATTGGATCTTCAAGAGCTTTTAAAGCAGATCCCTGGATGATTGGGCAGTCATTGAATCCGTACTCTTCGAGCTGTTCTGTGATTTCCATCTCAACTAACTCTAATAATTCTGGATCGTCAACCATATCACATTTGTTCATGAATACTACGATGTAAGGTACACCTACCTGACGGGATAATAAGATGTGCTCTTTTGTCTGAGCCATAACACCGTCAGTAGCAGCTACTACAAGGATAGCTCCATCCATCTGAGCAGCACCAGTGATCATGTTCTTAACGTAGTCAGCATGTCCAGGACAGTCAACGTGTGCGTAATGTCTCTTCTCTGTCTCGTACTCAACGTGAGCAGTAGAAATTGTGATACCACGTTCTCTTTCTTCTGGAGCTTTATCGATGTTAGCGAAATCTACAGCTGCGTTACCAGCTACTCTTTCAGATAAAACTTTTGTGATAGCTGCTGTTAAAGTTGTTTTACCATGATCTACGTGACCAATGGTACCGATATTACAATGTGGTTTTGTTCTTTCAAACTTAGCTTTTGCCATTTTGAATATCCTCCTTAAAATGATGCCATATTGGCTATAGTTGTTATATTTAATAACTCGGCTATCTATGATTATATAAAATAATCTTAGCTTTTTCAAGTTATTTTTATCACAGAATCCCTTATTTTAAGGGATTTCTGTGATTTAATATTGTTTTTAGATTCTGTTACACAGAAATAACTGAAATCAGTTATAAGCCATGCTTTTTTTCAGAATTTATTTGGATTTATCTGCAAGAACTTTTTCCTGAACAGATTTTGGTACTGGCTCATATTTCTCGAAGAACATAGAGTAGTTACCACGTCCCTGTGTCTTAGAACGTAAGTCTGTAGAGTAACCGAACATCTCAGCAAGTGGTACATATGCTTTAACCATTTTACCACCACCGATATCGTCCATACCCTCGATACGTCCACGACGGGAGTTGATATCACCGATTACATCACCCATGTATTCTTCAGGCATTGTAACTTCTACCTTCATGATAGGCTCAAGTAATACTGGTGAAGCTTTTGCCATAGCCTCTTTGAATGCCATAGATCCAGCGATGTGGAATGCCATTTCAGAAGAGTCGACCTCATGGTAAGATCCATCGTATACGTTAGCGTGAACACCAAGAACTGGGAATCCGCCAAGAATACCTGCCTGAGCAGCTTCTTCGATACCTTCACCAACTGCCGGGATGTATTCCTTAGGAATAGCACCACCGACAACGGTAGATTCGAATTTGAATGTCTCTTCGCCGTTTGGATCCATCGGCTCAAATTTAACTTTACAGTGTCCGTACTGACCACGTCCACCGGACTGTTTTGCATATTTGTACTCAACATCTACAGGTTTTGTAAATGTCTCTTTGTAAGCTACCTGTGGAGCACCTACGTTAGCTTCTACTTTGAATTCACGAAGCAGACGGTCAACGATGATTTCCAAATGTAACTCACCCATACCAGCAATGATTGTCTGACCAGTTTCCTGATCTGTGTGAGCACGGAATGTAGGATCTTCTTCTGCAAGTTTTGCAAGAGCCTCACCCATTTTACCCTGTCCAGCTTTTGTCTTAGGCTCGATAGCGAGCTCGATAACTGGTTCTGGGAATTCCATGGACTCTAAGATTACTGGATGCTGTTCATCACAGATTGTATCACCAGTTGTTGTAAATTTGAAACCTACAGCAGCTGCGATATCTCCGGAGTAAACTTTATCTAATTCCGCACGTTTGTTGGCATGCATCTGTAAGATACGTCCAACACGTTCTTTTTTATCTTTTGTAGCATTTAATACATAAGAACCGGAGTTCATTGTACCAGAGTAAACTCTGAAGAATGCAAGCTTACCAACGAATGGGTCAGCCATGATCTTGAATGCTAATGCAGCGAAAGGTTCTTCATCAGAAGAATGTCTCTCTACTTCATTACCATCTAAGTCAACACCTTTGATAGCTGGGATATCTGTTGGAGCTGGCATGTACTCGATAACTGCATCGATTAACTTCTGTACACCTTTGTTTCTGTAAGCAGAACCACAGCAAACAGGTACAGCAGTACATTCACATGTAGCTTTTCTTAATACTTTCTTCATCTCCTCAACAGATGGTTCCTCACCCTCAAGGTACATCATCATTAAGTCATCATCTAACTCGCAGACTTTCTCTACTAATTCTGCATGATAAAGTTCAGCTTCATCAGCCATATCACCTAAATCATCTGTTACAGTGATATCGTCACCTTTATCATCATTGTAGATATAAGCCTTCATCTCGAATAAGTCGATAATTCCTTTGAAATCGTCCTCTTTACCGATTGGCAACTGAAGACAGATAGCATTTTTTCCTAATCTTGTACGAATCTGATCAACAGCTCCGTAGAAGTTAGCACCTAAGATGTCCATCTTGTTAATGAAAGCCATTCTAGGTACGTTGTAGGTATCAGCCTGACGCCATACGTTTTCTGACTGTGGTTCAACACCACCCTTTGCACAGAATACGCCGACAGCACCATCAAGTACACGAAGGGAACGCTCTACCTCTACAGTAAAGTCTACGTGTCCAGGAGTATCAATGATGTTGATACGATGCTCTAAAGCACCTTTCTTTGGTTTTGTGAACTCTTCCAAAGTCCAGTGGCATGTAGTAGCGGCTGATGTAATTGTGATACCTCTTTCCTGCTCCTGTTCCATCCAGTCCATGGTAGCAGTACCTTCATGAGTATCACCAATCTTATAGTTAACACCGGTATAGTAAAGAATACGCTCTGTTAATGTTGTTTTACCAGCATCAATATGAGCCATAATACCAATGTTTCTGGTTCTCTCTAATGGATATTCTCTTCCAGCCAAGGTTTTTCCTCCTTAATTTACTACGCCGATATGCGCAGAACATTTTTATAATACTTGAGAGCAAAGTTGCTTTGCTCCCGGTATCTATTCATATGGCAAATGATATTAGAAGCGGTAATGAGCGAATGCTTTGTTTGCTTCTGCCATTTTGTGCATATCTTCTTTTCTCTTAACAGATGCACCTGTGTTGTTAGCTGCATCCATGATTTCATTTGCAAGTCTTTCTTCCATGGTCTTCTCACCTCTGTTACGTGAGAAAGTTGTTAACCAACGAAGTCCTAAAGCCTGACGACGGTCTGGTCTAACTTCGATTGGTACCTGGTATGTTGCACCACCAATACGTCTAGCCTTTACTTCGAGAACAGGCATAACGTTATTCATGGCTTCTTCAAATACTTCAAGAGCAGGTCTTTCTGTTTTCTCTTCTACTCTTGCGAAAGCTCCATATACAATTTTCTGTGCTACACCTTTCTTACCATCTAACATAATGTTGTTGACAAGCTTTGTAACGACTTTGTTATTGTAAATTGGATCTGCTAATACGTCTCTTTTCTGAGTATGTCCTTTACGTGGCACGGTTCTTCCCTCCTTAATCATAATTTACTATACAGGTCTTCCCTGCATTTACTGTGTCCGGTTTCCCGGCTCTGCAACATTTGCAATGAAAGTTCAATGCAACATGTTGTCAGTGAACTTCATTTCGATTAATTCAACGGTACTCACATGTGTAAAATGGGCAAGCCCATCTCGGAACAAAATCTTGTTCCCCCTTAGTGTTCGTGCGGAAATATATCTCTAGTGAAACAATTCCAACACTAAACCTTTTAGTTCTGTTTGTGATACTATTGGTTTTACTTCATTCTGTAATCAAAAATTACTTAGAAGCCTTTGGTCTCTTAGCGCCGTATTTAGAACGAGCCTGTTTTCTGTTAGCAACACCTGCTGTATCAAGTGTACCACGGATGATGTGATATCTTGTACCTGGTAAGTCCTTAACACGTCCACCACGGATCATAACAACGCTATGCTCCTGTAAGTTGTGTCCTTCACCTGGAATGTAGCTTGTTACTTCGATTCCGTTAGAGAGACGTACTCTGGCGATCTTTCTAAGAGCTGAGTTAGGTTTTTTAGGAGTAGCTGTCTTAACAGCTGTACAAACACCTCTCTTCTGTGGAGAAGGAGCATCTGTAGGTCTCTTCTGTAAAGAGTTGTAACCCTTCTGAAGTGCAGGTGCTGTAGACTTCTTAACAGATGTCTGACGTCCTTTTCTTACTAACTGGTTAAATGTTGGCATTATTTTCACCTCCTGTTAATATTATGTGAACAAAAAAGTTCAAACTGCATGCCTTTTTGTGCACGCTAAATTATTATATAGGTGTCCATCCCAGATGTCAAGCACTTTTACATAGATTTTTCTTACGCTTTTAAAGCATTTCCAATATCTGGCTTTTTTATACCAGATATTATGATTACGAAAAAAGAGGAACAGATTTTCATCCATTCCTCTCTTATTTCAATATCTTATTCTTCTACTGGTGCAAATTCTTCATCTGCAAAAGAATCGTCATCAAAATCAATCTCGTCATTTTCATTGACATCAGAATCAAGTTTGATATTGCGGTATCTCTTCATACCTGTACCAGCCGGGATCAGTTTACCAATGATTACGTTTTCTTTCATACCGATCAGTGGATCAACTTTTCCTTTGATAGCTGCTTCTGTCAGAACTTTTGTTGTCTCCTGGAAGGAAGCTGCCGATAAGAAGGAGTTCGTAGCTAAGGAAGCTTTGGTAATACCAAGTAATACCTGTTTTCCTTCTGCCATTTCTTTTCCTTCACTCTCAAGCAGTTCATTTGTATCCTCAAAATCAAGAGTATCTACTAATGTTCCCGGAAGCATATCAGAATCACCGTTTGTCTCAACGCGGACTTTCTGCAACATCTGACGTACGATCAACTCGATATGTTTGTCGTTGATCTCAACACCCTGTAAACGGTATACACGCTGAACCTCGCGGAGCATGTAATCCTGAACGGCACGAACACCTTTGATCTTTAAGATGTCATGTGGATTTACAGAACCTTCGGTCAGCTCGTCACCAGCTTCAAGTACTGCGCCGTCCATTACTTTGATTCTGGAACCGTAAGGGATTAAGTATGCCTTAGATTCACCAGTCTCATTGTTTGTAACGATGATCTCACGTTTCTTCTTAGTATCTTTGATGTTAGCTACGCCACCAAATTCTGTGATAATGGCAAGTCCCTTCGGTTTTCTTGCCTCGAAAATTTCTTCGACACGAGGAAGACCCTGTGTGATATCGGTACCGGCAACACCACCTGTATGGAAAGTACGCATGGTAAGCTGTGTACCAGGCTCACCGATGGACTGTGCTGCGATGATACCAACAGCCTCACCAACCTGAACTGCCTGACCGGTAGCCATGTTTGCTCCATAACATTTTGCACATACACCCATATGGGAGCGGCAGGATAATACGGTACGGATCTTCACTTTCTCGATTGGATTGCCATTCTCATCAACACCACGGCTCATAACTTCTGCTGCACGTTTTGGTGTGATCATATGATTTGCCTTTACAATGACATTGCCATCTTTATCACAAATTGTATTGCAGGAGAAACGACCTGTAATACGTTCCTGAAGACTTTCTATCTCTTCTTTTCCATCCATGAATGCAGTTACCCACATACCAGGGATTTCTCTGTTCTTGCCTTCACAGCAGTCAGATTCACGAACGATCATATGCTGTGATACGTCTACAAGACGTCTCGTAAGGTATCCGGAATCGGCTGTACGAAGCGCTGTATCGGACATACCTTTTCGTGCTCCATGCGCAGACATGAAGTACTCCAATACATCAAGACCATCACGGAAGTTGGATTTGATAGGCAGCTCGATTGTTCTACCGGTTGTATCAGCCATCAAACCACGCATACCAGCAAGCTGTTTGATCTGTTTATCAGAACCACGGGCTCCGGAATCCGCCATCATGAAGATGTTGTTGTATTTGTCAAGACCTTCCAGAAGCACTTTTGTAAGCTCATCATCGGTCTCTTTCCATGTCTCAACAACTTCTTTGTAACGTTCTTCCTCTGTAATAAGACCACGTTTGTACTGTTTTGTAATTCTGTCTACTGTATCCTGAGCTGCTTTGATCATTGCAGGTTTCTCTGGTGGAACCGTCATATCGGAAATGGATACGGTCATCGCTGCTCTTGTGGAATATTTGTAACCCATAGCTTTTACAGCATCCAGAACCTCTGCTGTCTTGGTAGCACCATGGATATTGATTACTTTTTCAAGAATCTGTTTGTTCTGTTTCTTGGCAACAAGGAAATCTACTTCCAGTTTTAATTCATTGCCAGGAATGCTTCTGTCAACAAATCCTAAATCCTGAGGAATGATCTCATTAAAGATGAAACGTCCTAATGTGGACTCAACAACTCCTGTGATTTCTTTTCCATCCGGCATTGTCTTTGTCATACGGACTTTGATTCTGGAGTGAAGTGTTACTGCTCCGTTCTCGTATGCAAGGATTGCTTCGTTGACACTCTTGAAGATTTTGCCCTCTCCCTTAGCTCCCGGTCTCTCCTGTGTTAAGTAGTAGATACCAAGGACCATATCCTGTGAAGGAACTGCTACAAGACCACCGTCAGATGGTTTTAACAGGTTGTTCGGTGAGAGAAGCATAAATCTACACTCAGCCTGAGCCTCTACAGATAATGGAAGATGTACAGCCATCTGGTCACCATCGAAGTCGGCGTTGAACGCGGTACATACCAATGGATGTAACTTGATTGCTTTACCTTCTACTAAGATTGGCTCGAATGCCTGAATACCTAATCTATGCAGTGTAGGAGCACGGTTTAACATAACCGGATGCTCTTTGATAACGTCTTCTAAGACATCCCAAACTTCTGTCTGGAGTCTCTCGACCATTTTCTTAGCACTCTTGATGTTGTGTGCAGATCCGTTGGCAACAAGTTCTTTCATAACGAAAGGTTTGAATAATTCAATTGCCATCTCTTTTGGAAGACCACACTGATAAATCTTTAATTTTGGCTCAACACAGATAACGGAACGTCCTGAATAGTCAACACGTTTACCAAGTAAGTTCTGTCTGAAACGACCGGATTTACCTTTTAACATATCGGATAAGGATTTTAATGCTCTGTTTCCTGGTCCTGTAACCGGACGTCCACGACGACCGTTATCGATCAGGGCATCAACAGCTTCCTGTAACATACGTTTCTCGTTACGAACGATGATATCAGGAGCTCCTAACTCAAGAAGTCTTCTCAAACGGTTATTTCTGTTGATAATTCTTCTATATAAATCATTCAAATCAGAGGTAGCAAAACGTCCACCATCCAACTGAACCATTGGACGAAGATCTGGTGGGATAACCGGTACAACGGTCATGATCATCCATTCTGGTTTGTTTCCAGATTCACGGAATGCTTCTACAACTTCCAGTCTCTTAATGATTCTGGCACGTTTCTGACCAGTTGCATCTTCTAACTCTGCTTTTAATTCAGCAGAATCTTTTTCCAGATCAATCGCCTGTAATAATTCTTGAATTGCCTCAGCACCCATTCCTACACGGAATGCATTGCCGTACTGTTCTCTTGCATCCTGGTATTCTCCTTCGGAAAGTACCTGTTTGTACTGTAATGCAGTATTGCCTGCATCCAATACGATGTAAGAAGCAAAGTATAAAACTTTCTCCAATGTTCTTGGAGATAAGTCAAGGATCAATCCCATACGCGATGGAATTCCTTTGAAGTACCAGATATGGGATACAGGTGCAGCAAGCTCGATGTGTCCCATACGCTCTCTACGAACGCTGGATTTTGTGATCTCAACGCCACAACGGTCGCAGACAACGCCCTTGTAACGAATTTTCTTATATTTACCGCAATGACATTCCCAGTCTTTGCTAGGTCCAAAAATCTTCTCACAGAAAAGACCATCTTTTTCCGGTTTCAATGTTCTATAGTTGATTGTTTCCGGTTTTTTAACTTCACCGCGGGACCATTCTCTGATCTTTTCCGGGGATGCTAAACCAATACGGATGGCATCAAATGAAACAGACTGGTTAATTGCCTCTTTATTTGTTGTTTCTGGCATCTATGACACTCCCTTTCTCTACTTTACAGAATCGACTCTCTTTATCGGTCTGTGCGGATGCACAGACCTTAAATGCTTATTGATTATTTACTCTTCGAAATTGTCTTCCGGCATATCATCGTAAAAATCAGAGTCATCATCTGCATCGGTGTCTTCCTCTTCTTCTACGTCAACAAGTTCTTCGTTTTCAGAATCAAATTCTTTCTTTGTGAATCCCATCTTGGAGAATGATTCACTGTCTTCAAAAGCGAAATCTTTATCGCCTGAAATAATGGAGTTCAGGTCGGTGTTACCGTACTCACTTGTTTCCATTAATTCAACTTCATTTCCTTCGTCATCTAATACTGTGACATCAAGTCCTAAGGACTGTAACTCTTTCAGTAATACCTTGAATGATTCTGGAATTCCCGGTTCAGGAATATTATCACCTTTGATAATTGCCTCATAAGTCTTAACACGTCCTACAACATCATCAGACTTCACTGTAAGGATTTCCTGTAAGGTATATGCTGCACCGTAAGCTTCCAGTGCCCAAACCTCCATCTCACCGAAACGCTGTCCACCGAACTGCGCTTTACCACCAAGTGGCTGCTGGGTAACTAAGGAGTAAGGACCAGTAGAACGTGCATGGATCTTATCATCTACCAGGTGGTGCAGTTTCAGGTAATGCATGTGTCCGATTGTTACAGGTGAATCAAATGGTTCTCCGGTACGTCCATCACGCAGCTGAACTTTTCCATCACGGGAAATTGGAACACCTTTCCACAGTGCTCTGTGGTCTCTGTTGTCCCATAAGTACTTCATAACTTCTTCGCCAAGTACATCTTTGTATTTTGCTTCAAAATCTTCCCATTCGAAGTTTACATAATCATTAGCCAATTCCAGTGTATCCTGGATATCAATTTCCTTTGCACCATCAAATACTGGTGTTGCAATATTGAATCCCAATGCTTTTGCAGCAAGACTCAGGTGAATCTCAAGGACCTGACCGATATTCATACGGGAAGGTACACCTAATGGATTCAATACGATATCAAGAGGACGACCATTTGGAAGGAATGGCATATCTTCTACAGGTAATACACGGGAAACGACACCCTTGTTACCATGACGGCCGGCCATCTTATCACCGACAGAGATTTTTCTCTTCTGTGCAATGTAAATGCGGACTGCCTGGTTTACTCCTGGAGATAACTCATCTCCGTTTTCTCTTGTAAATACTTTGGCTTCCACAACGATACCATATTCGCCGTGAGGAACTTTTAAGGAAGTATCACGTACTTCTCTTGCCTTCTCACCAAAAATTGCACGGAGAAGTCTCTCTTCTGCTGTCAGTTCTGTCTCTCCCTTAGGAGTAACTTTTCCGACTAAGATATCACCGGCACGAACCTCTGCACCGATACGGATAATACCTCTTTCATCAAGGTCTTTTAATGCATCATCACCGACACCTGGAACGTCACGAGTAATCTCCTCCGGTCCTAATTTGGTGTCACGTGCTTCTGCTTCATATTCTTCAATATGGATGGATGTATAAACATCATCCTGTACAAGTCTCTCACTTAAAAGAACAGCATCCTCGTAGTTATAACCTTCCCAGGTCATAAATCCGATCAATGGGTTCTTACCAAGTCCAAGTTCTCCGTTAGAAGTAGATGGTCCGTCTGCGATAACCTCACCAACCTCTACATGGTCACCCTTGAATACGATTGGTCTCTGATTGTAGCAGTTTGACTGGTTACTTCTTGAAAACTTTGTAAGTTTGTATACATCTCTTGTTCCATCATCATTTTTTACAATGATCTGATTGGACTCAGAGCTTTCAATTGTACCTGCTTTTTTTGCAACAACGCAGACACCTGAGTCAACGGCCGCTTTTGTCTCCATACCTGTACCAACAACAGGAGCTTCTGTTGTAAGAAGAGGTACTGCCTGACGCTGCATGTTTGATCCCATCAGCGCACGGTTCGCATCATCGTTCTGTAAGAACGGAATTAATGCAGTCGCAACAGAGAATACCATCTTAGGAGATACGTCCATGTAATCAAACATGGTCTTCTCATATTCCTGTGTCTCATCCAGATAACGACCAGATACAGAATTACGAACAAAATGTCCCTCTGCATCAAGTGCCTCGTTCGCCTGTGCTACATGGTAATTATCCTCTTCATCCGCTGTCATGTAGACTACTTCATCTGTGACACGAGGATTCTTTGGATCTGATTTATCAATCTTACGGTATGGAGCTTCAATGAAACCATACTCATTAATACGCGCATAACTTGCCAGTGAGTTGATCAGACCGATGTTAGGACCTTCAGGCGTCTCAATTGGACACATACGTCCATAGTGAGAATAATGAACGTCTCGAACCTCGAATCCGGCACGGTCTCTGGACAAACCACCAGGTCCCAATGCAGATAAACGTCTCTTGTGAGTCAGCTCACCAAGAGGGTTGTTCTGATCCATGAACTGAGACAGCTGGGAAGAACCGAAGAACTCTTTCACTGCTGCAGTTACCGGTTTGATGTTAATTAAACTCTGTGGAGAAATACCATCCAGGTCAAGTGTCGTCATTCTTTCACGGACAACTCTCTCTAATCTGGAAAGTCCGATTCTGTACTGGTTCTGTAATAATTCGCCAACCGCACGGATACGTCTGTTGCCCAAATGGTCGATATCATCATCATGACCAATACCATACTCTAAATGCATATTATAATTAATGGATGCGAAGATATCATCTTTTGTAATATGCTTTGGAATCAGATCATGTACATTTTTCTTAATTGCTTCTTTTAAATCTTCCACATCCGGATTTTCTTCCATTAACTGTGCAAGAATCGGGTAGTAAACTAATTCTGTAATGCCAAGTTCCTTTGGATCGCAGTCAACGTAATGTCTTAAATCTACCATCATAGAAGAAAGAACTTTTACGTTTCTTGTCTCAGTCTGAATCCATACATATGGAACTGCTGCATTCTGGATATCATCAGCTAAAGAACGGGTTACTTCTGTACCTGCTTCTGCGATGATCTCACCAGTTGTCACATCAACAACATCTTCTGCAAGAACATGTCCGTTGATACGGTTCTTTAATGCTAACTTCTTATTGAACTTATAACGTCCTACCTTTGCAAGATCATATCTTCTTGGGTCAAAGAACATAGCATTAATAAGGCTCTCCGCACTTTCTACTGAAAGCGGCTCGCCTGGTCTGATTTTCTTATATAATTCAAGAAGTCCTTCTTCGTAATTTGTAGCAACATCCTTGCCAAAACTTGCAACGATCTTAGGTTCCTCACCAAATAAATCAATGATTTCCTGGTTGCTTCCAACACCAAGCGCACGGATCAATACTGTGATCGGCACTTTTCTGGTTCTATCTACACGAACGTAAAATACGTCATTGGAGTCTGTTTCATACTCTAACCAAGCTCCACGGTTTGGAATTACAGTACAAGAATACAATTGTTTACCCACTTTATCGTGAGCGATACCATAATAGATACCAGGGGAACGAACCAGCTGGCTGACGATTACTCGCTCTGCACCATTGATTACGAAAGTTCCAGTTTCAGTCATCAAAGGAAGGTCGCCCATGAAAATTTCATGCTCGTTGATTTCATCAGTTTCTTTGTTGTGAAGTCTTACCTTTACCTTTAAAGGTGCTGCATATGTTGCGTCTCTTTCTTTGCACTCAGGGATTGTGTACTTTACATCATCTTCGCATAATGTAAAATCTACAAATTCCAGACTCAGATGACCGCTATAATCTGCAATCGGAGAGATATCGTCGAAAACTTCTTTTAAGCCTTCGTCCAAAAACCACTTATAGGAGTCTTTCTGAACTTCTATAAGGTTTGGCATTTCCAATACCTCTTTCTGTCTTGAGTAACTCATACGCATGCCTTTTCCGGCTTTCACCGGACGTATTCTGTTTTTCTCCATTGACGTTTCACCTCTCGTTTTTATTCTCAACAAACAAATTGCCTGTTGTATTGCATCTACCGCCTATATATGCGGTATGTGAACACTCACATCTTATGGCTATAAGCCTACTGCACCACAATAGTGCAACGTATATTATATATCAAGTCAAGCAAAATCGTCAAGATAAATTTCATTTTTTCTAATAAATTTATTAGTATTTATAAAAAAGAAGAAACAGATACCTATCCGTAGTATATTGTGTATCTGTTTCTTCTATATATAGTGTCTTATATTTCTATTTTGTCTTATGTATTATTTCAAAGCTGCAGTCGCTATCATTTATTCACACTGGAATCCTGCAACTTCATTCTTCAATGATTCTGCGATGTTCACATTCTTCTCAACAGATTCATTGATTCCGGTCATATGGCCCGCAAGTTCAGAAGTGTACTCTGCCGCATTGGACACGCCCGCTGCACTCTGGTTCACTGCATTGGACACGCCATCTGCAGCCTCCGAAATTTCATTTGCAGCCCGGCGGAGATTCTCTGCTACATTCTGAAGATCCTGCATCATCTCATTCATCTGTACGGCATCCTCATTGTAAGTCTCACCGGATTCAACCATTCCCTTGTAGTCATTCAATACATCCTGATTTACAAAATCAAGCATCTTGCCCGCATTTCCAGCTAAGTTTTCTACCGATTCTGTTACCATCTTACTGATATTCTGAATTCCATTAGCTGTATTTCTGCTTTCATCCGCAAGCTTCCGAATCTCATCTGCAACGACCGCAAAGCCTTTTCCGGCTTCCCCGGCTCTTGCTGCTTCAATGGAAGCATTCAATGCAAGAAGATTTGTCTGTGAAGAAATTGACAAGATCTCATCTGTAAGCTTATTGATCTCTTCCACCTGTTTGCTCTGTTCAATCGCAGTGGAGAGTTCTCCTGAAATACGCGCCACCATATCGGATGCTGACACCTGGCTTGCAGTTGCATCTGCCTTCATACCCTCTGCCTTCTGGCGGATACTGTCCACACGTTCAAGTCCCTCTCCCGTCTTATCCGCCATAACTGTGATATCTTTTCGGATACTCTCAATGTTCTCAGTAATATTAATAACGGTTGCGGATACTTCCTCCATGCTGGCTGCCAGCTGTTCCATCGTCGCAGATGTGCCTGTGATCTTATCGCCCGCTGCACGGATTCCGTTGTCAACACTCGCAGCTGTATGTTCGAGTTCTCCGGAACCTTTTTTTATCTTCTCGATCAGATTTCTCAATACATCTATAAACTGGTTGAATCCACGAACCATCTGTCCGATCTCATCATTGCCTCTGACCTTCAGATGTGCAGTAAGATTACCACTTCCCCCATCGATCTCAGTGATCATCTTCATGAGATCGCTGGTTGCTGCGCGCATTGGTTTCACAACGCCGATCAGAATAACAAGAATTCCAGCTATTCCAACAAGAATAGATACCGCAGCCATTCCAACGCACACCTTGGAAACTGCCTGATAGGTAGCATGTGACTGGGCTGTTGCCTCATCCATCTCATTCACACTCTTCTGCTGGATTCCGGTAATATAAGTATTCACCTCTTCCATGCAGACACGGATCACATTGACTTCGATGGAAACTTTTCCAGTCTTTCCATCGTCGTATTTTTCCATGGCATTGTCCATACGTTCCAGAACATTGTTCACACCATCATAGATTTTCTGCATAATCTGTTTCTGTCCGTCACCCTCTGTGGCATCATACATCTGCTGCACAAGATCAGCCACAGCCTCCCGATCCGCTGCATAATCATTTCTGGCTTCTGTATGGCTTGTCTCACCTTTTGTTGTCGCAAGATAACGATAGAAATCCTTCTGTACTGCTTCAAGACTATACTGTATGTTGTAAGCATTCTGCAGATCCGGCACTTTGCTGTCTGTGACATCTTTGATTGAATGGTTCATCTTCACCATTGCATCATAGTTAATCACATTTGATACCATGGTCACAGCTACCATCAGTACAAGAATTGCCACCAGTTTGACTGCCATGCTGCTGTTTCTGGTTTTTTTAGCAGTTTTCTTTGTCACTGCGCTTTTCTCCTTTTTCACTGACCGCTGTTTTTTCTGTTTTGGAATTATCGTTTTCATTTCGTTTTTCTGCGTTTTGTTCTTCATGTGGTTCGCACCTTTTCTATTTTCGTATTATCACTATTGTACATTCTTTTTTCAGTGAAAGCAATGGTTATTCATCATTTTTACCAACAAATGTCAAAAAGCGACATATAATTGCATGTGCGCAAAAAAAGCCATGGTGCACACACCATGGCTTTAAAATAGCTGTTTTTTCAAAAATAATGAAATTATTTAAGAGTAACTTTAGCGCCTTCAGCTTCAAGTTTAGCTTTGATATCATCAGCTGTAGCTTTGTCAGCTGCTTCTTTAAGGATCTTAGGAGCTCCATCAACTAAGTCCTTAGCTTCTTTTAATCCTAATCCTGTTGCTTCACGAACAACTTTGATAACTTTAACTTTGTTTGGTCCAACTTCTGTTAACTCTACGTCGAACTCTGTTTTCTCTTCAGCTGCTGCTGCTTCTCCGCCTGCTGCTGCTACTACAACACCTGCTGCTGCAGATACGCCAAATTCTTCTTCACAAGCTTTTACTAAATCATTTAATTCTAATACGCTTAACTCTTTGATAGCTTCAATAAATTCTGCTGTTGTTAATTTTGCCATTTTAATTTCCTCCATTAAAATTTAATTATTGACCGGCTGTTACCGGTGATTCTTGATTTCATTCCTGTCTGACAGGATCTCTGTTTGCTGATTAAGCCTCAGCTGGAGCTTCTGCTTCTTCTGCCGGAGCAGCTTCTGTAGCTACTGCACCACCGTTCTCTGCGATCTGGTTAAGAACACGAGCAAGGTTGGTGATAGGAGACTGTAAGCTTCCAAGTAATTTGGAAAGAAGTTCTTCTCTTGATGGTACATTTGCGATAGCTTTCATACCATTTGCATCGTAGAAAGTTCCTTCTACAACACCGGCTTTGATTTCAAGAGCTGGAGCTGTCTTAGCAAATTTTGCCAGGATTCTTGCTGGAGCTGTTGCATCGTCTTTAGAAATAGCGAATGCGCTTGGTCCTTCAAGAGATTCTTTTAAGCTTTCGAATTCAGTTCCTGCAATAGCACGGTTAACTAATGTATTCTTATAAACTTTGTAAGAAACACCAGCTTCTCTTAATGCTTTACGTAACTGAGTATCTTCTGCAACAGTAAGTCCACGGTAGTCAACAACTACTACTGACTGTGCATCTTTGATGTTTTCAGAAATTTCCTGTACGATAGGCTGTTTAAGTTCTACTTTTGCCACGAATCGTGCACCTCCTTTTATTATTTTGGGCAGTGGTCAAAAACCACTGCATGACTGCATAAAAGACGTTGAGGTTTATCACTAAAAAACCTCTCTGTCAAAGACAGAGAGGCATAAAATCATAAATGATTCTTCTATAGATGATCTCATCTATAAGATCTCCTCGGTAGGTCTAGTGTTACGCCTGTCAGGCACCTACTGTCTTCGGCAATATGCAAGGCGCTGTTCTCACAACGCCTTGTGCATTATAACATTGTATATTGGGGTTGTCAACAAAAATTAAAAATAATTCTGATTACTGAGCAATCTTAACTACGTTTAATTTTACACCAGGTCCCATTGTAGAAGTGATTGTTGCACTCTTAATGTACTGACCTTTTAAGCTTGAAGGCTTAGCTTTGTTGATAGCTCCCATAAGGGTCTGGAAGTTGTCGCTTAACTGTTCTTCTGTAAAAGAAGCTTTTCCAACTGGCACGTGGATAATGTTTGTTTTGTCCAATCTGTATTCAATCTTACCAGCTTTGATGTCGTTAACAGCTTTTGTAACGTCCATAGTAACTGTTCCAGCTTTTGGGTTTGGCATTAAACCTTTAGGTCCTAATACACGTCCTAAACGTCCAACAACACCCATCATATCAGGTGTAGCAACAACAACGTCGAAATCTAACCATCCTTCGTTCTGGATCTTTGGAATTAATTCCTCTCCACCAACGTAGTCAGCTCCAGCTGCCTGTGCTTCATCTAATTTAGTACCCTTTGCGAATACTAATACTTTAACAGTTTTTCCTGTTCCGTGTGGTAATACAACCGCACCACGGATCTGCTGTTCTGCATGACGTCCATCACAACCTGTTCTGATGTGAAGTTCGATTGTCTCATCAAATTTAGCTGTTGCGTTTTTCTTTACTAAGCTGATTGCTTCAGCAACATCGTACTGAGCTGCTTTGTCGAAATTCTTAACAGCGTCCTGATATTTCTTTCCTCTTTTCATTCTAAAAAACCTCCTGGTGGTATTATCGGGAGAGGTCCCTCCCACATAATCGTTCATAGTGACTATCTGCCGGTGTGGTTAAACCGTCCGGCCTGTACTGTAAAATCTTATTCTTCTACAGTAACACCCATACTTCTTGCAGTTCCTGCAATCATGCTCATAGCTGCCTCAAGAGATGCTGCATTTAAGTCTGGCATTTTTAATTCTGCGATTTCCTGTAATTTTGCTTTGGAAAGTGTAGCAACTTTTGTCTTGTTCGGTGTAGCAGAACCAGATTTGATGTTGCAGGCTTTCTTAATTAATACAGGAGCAGGTGGTGTCTTTGTAACGAAGCTGAAGCTTCTGTCTGCGTATACTGTAATAACTACAGGAATGATTAAATCTCCCTGATCGACTGTTCTTGCGTTGAACTGTTTTGTAAATTCAACGATGTTAACGCCGTGCTGTCCAAGTGCAGGTCCAACTGGAGGAGCAGGTGTAGCCTTGCCCGCAGGAATCTGCAATTTGATGTATCCTTCTACTTTCTTTGCCATTGGAAAATTGCCTCCTTAATAAATTTTGAACTTGTCATACAAGTCTGCTTATTTCATAAGCTTAATATCTGCGAAACTTATTTCTACTGGTGTTTCGCGACCAAAAAGTTCCACATTGATGGTAACGATCTGCTTGCTGTGGTTCATGGACTGGATCACACCAACAGTATCCTTCCAGACACCGCCGATAACAGTCACTGTGTCACCCTCTGCAAAATCAACCTCAACGTTCTCAGTCTTGATACCTAATGGTTTCATTTCCATATCGGTAAGCGGTACCGGCTTGCTTCCCGGACCAACGAATCCGGTAACACCACGGGTATTTCTGACAACATACCAGGTGTCATCATTCATAACCATATTGATAAGTACGTATCCCGGAAACATCTTCTTTGATACGGTTTTATTTGCGCCATTCTTCAACTCAACAACGTCCTGCATCGGAACACGGACCTCTAAGATCTGATCTTCCAGATGTCTGTTTTCGATCGTCTTGTCGATATTGGCTTTTACCTTATTCTCATATCCTGAGTAGGTATGAACTACATACCAGTGTGCTTCTGCCATAATTACCTTTGCCTCCAATTAAAAACTTAAACCTACAAGGAAATCAACGCCATACTGGATCAAAAAATCCAGAAGAGCGATGACAAGACCTAAAACAACAGACGTCGCAACAACGGCTCCTGTCTGTCTTGCAAGTGATTGTTTGTCTGGCCAAATAATCTTGTTGAATTCAGCCTTGAGACCGGTAAACCAGCTCGACAGTTTCGCCAGCAGACTCATGTGCTGACCATTTTCCGGAGCTTTTACTAATTTCTCGGTTTCTCCCATTTTCTCACTCCTTCACCCAGCTAAACTATTTGGTTTCCTTGTGTAATGTATGAGTCTTACAGAATCTACAATACTTTTTGGTTTCCATTCTGTCTGGATGAGCTTTCTTGTCTTTTGTCGTGTTGTAATTACGATTCTTGCATTCTGTACATGCCAGTGTTATTTTCGTGCGCACAACTTCCACCTCCATTAAATTCTTTGTGTTTTTCTACACCTTTTAGTCGAAAATAAGTCCGACCTAAAAAAAGGCATAAAAAAAAGACCTACTTCCATCGCTAGACTAATATAGCACACAGAATATTGGTCGTCAACAAATTTTTTTGTTTTTTTCTTGCTTTTTTCCACATTTCCTATAATAATGTAAAAAAAGATAAATATTTTTTATAGAACTACCGATATATATTCTGTAATCTAATGAAACGGATTTTCATCCCCGCATAACGAATTACTTCTTATTATATTAAGACAGTACTGCATTATGATTTCAAGGAAGAAAGGAGGGGAACATCTATGGCAGCCATTGACAGCGCCTACCAGTACTATCTGAGTACCTATGGCAATTCGACTGTATCGCGCTATGACACGCACAAGAAAAGCCAGTTGCGTGACACCTATAATAAAATTGTAAAAACAAATAAAGAATCCCCTCTGTACAAAATCAAAAACCTTGGGGAAGCGAAAAAATATGCGATTGATATCAAGGAAAGTGTCGGAGACATCCAGCATATCGCAGCTTCACTTTCAAGCAGCGACCAGGGCATTGAAAAAGCTTTTTCCAAAAAGATTGCCCAGTCATCGGATGAAGATGTCGTAACCGCAGAATACATTGGAAACGACGACACTCCGGATACAGCTTCCTTTCATATAGCAGTAAAGCAGTTGGCAACAGAACAGATCAATCAGGGAAATTACCTTCAGCCGGATCGTTATCAGTTTACACCCGGCATTTATTCCTTTGACCTGAACACAAATACGAATTCTTACGAATTTCAGTTTTCTGTCGACCGTAAGGATTCCAATGCTGATGTCCAGCAAAAACTGATGCAGTTGATCAACCACTCGAAAATCGGCATCAATGCCTCCATGGTTCAGAACGGCAAAGGAGAAAATGCACTTGTGCTCTCCTCCAGCCAGACCGGCATTGCAGATGATGAAGACTATCTGTTCCAGATCCTGCCGGATGCCAGTCCCTCCTCCATTCACGCCATAAAGCTTCTGGGAATCAATCAGATTGCGCAGGAAGCTGGGAATTCTTCTTTTGTTTTAAATGGGAAAGAACATTCCTCCTACTCAAATTCTTTTATGGTAAATAACCAGTTTAATCTGACATTAAACGGAATCAGCAAGGATGGCTCAGAGGCAACGATCAATTTCAAGACAGATGCCGATGCCGTTGCTGACAATGTCAGCAGACTCGCCAATGCTTATAATGAAGTGATCAAGATCGGTCATTCATATTCCGACGCCCAGCGCCCTAATAAGCTCGTCTCTGACATGAGCAGTGTTGCAAAAGACTACCGCAATGAATTAGAAGCAATGGGATTGGAATTAGACGCCGACAATTATCTGCATATTGACCGCAATCTTCTGTACGATGCTGCAACCGCAGAAGATGCGCAGGATAATTTTTCGATCCTGAATCAATTTAAGGACACATTAAACAGCAAAGCAGCAGAGGCATCTATTGACCCGATGAATTACGTGAACAAAATTATTGTAGCCTACAAGAACCCGGGACATAATTTTGCGACACCATATATCACTTCAATCTACTCCGGAATGATGTTAGACCGCTATTGTTAAAAAGACTGTCACATGAATCAGCTTTCATGCAACAGTCTTTTTTATGCGATCGTCTCTAAAATTGTCTCTATACGGTTTACATAAGAATGATGTTGTTTCACTTTCTCATAGCCGTTATGGGCAATTTCTCTCCGTTCCTTCTCATGTTCCAGATAATAGCCCGCTTTCTCTGCCAGATCTTCCACACCGTCAAAACATATCAGGTCTTCCCCTTCCTTAAAATAAAGAGGGATCTCCGCCTGATAATTTGTCATCAGAAATCCTCCTGCCCCCAGTACATCCCACATGCGGAGCGGAATCCCGCTTTTAATATTGGGGATCGTGAAGTTCAGGTTGATTTTCGACTCATGGAACACTTTTGGCATCTCGCTCCAATAATCGACAGAGCCGCAGTACTGCACTCTCACAAGATCCGAGACATTGCTGTTACTGTACACATTCACACGGAAATGTTTTGACAGTTCGATCAGCGCACGTCGTCTCTCAATCTCTGCGATTTTAAACCCAAGTACCGTTGTCTGGAAGATCAATCCGAGGTCTGAGAAAGAGCCCTCCGACTTTTCCAGTGAAAAATGCTGTTGCAGTTGTTCTAAAATATCCGTTGTGAGCATTGGTTCCACGATATTTGCACCACTGATGTTAAGCTGTGCTTCCATCACCGCATCAAAGTAGCCTCTCAGATATTCCGGCAGCGTAGGCTTGATTCTGTCGTAGGAATTCCTCTCATAAAGGCTTCCCACAAACGCAATATCACCGCGGTATTTTACACTGTCCTCTGACTTCTGTAAAATCATGTCGATCCGGTCAACATCCACCGCTAGCGGAAGATACCAGATATGTTTTACTCCCATCTCTTTAAATTCCAGATAGTTTGTTTTATCAAATGTAAAAATGTAGTTGCAGTCGTTAAAAACAGAGACATGATACATGCTGATCAGTGGATTGTCACACGTCCATGACACATATTTCACACCCATTTTCTGACAGGTATTTGAGATCAGCGCAAAATAATTGACCGTAAACACCATATCATAATGTTTTTTTTCCATCAGCGCCTCGATTTCCGCCTCAAAATCAGGATCAATATCATAATTTCCAAGTTCCTGCTCTATATTATCCACCGTATGCCCCAACAGGCGGAATGTCTGTTCAATATCCCGGTAATTGTATGCCTTCCAACGATACATTAAAATGTGCATTCGTCTCCGCTCCTCCATTTTTCCATGCTCCGGCGAAACCGCTCTCCAAAATTCCCTGTGAAAGTATCTTGATGTTCTATTCGTCCAAATAACACTCCCTGATATACTCCGCCCTGTTTTTCCACGTATGTTCCTCTTTTGCAGCGTGATATCCACAGTCTGCGATCTCCTGCATGTGGGAAATGTGACCGAATAAATCGAATACTCGTTCCGGCAGTGTCTGCAGTTCCTTTAAGGAAAACATCACAAGTTCTTTTCCATCCGTAAATGTTCTGCGCAGGTAAGTGGATTCATCAGTCACCACCGCCGCACCTGCAAGCATACCATTAAAAATACGGTCGTGCGCACCTGCTTTAAACCAGGTCATCGTATTTAATACGATCTTGGAATCGTTCATCAGCGGCAGGATCTGTGGTGCAGGCACTTTCCCTCCATACGTCAGATACGGATTATCGCTCCATTCGCACTGATCCCAGCCAACCCCATATGCAGTCACATGAATACCACTCTCCACAAGGATACGCACCGCCTGCTCCCGGAAAAAAGAAGTCGCATAGGAATCCAGAAATCTCATTTTTACAATAATCTCCTGCAAACGCCCGTCAGATATGTCTCCACGCACAGTTTTCACATATGCTTCTATCGCCTGTTCCGTCGTCTGTTCCGGGTGCTGTACCAGTTCTCCCAGCACCGACCGCATCATCTCCTCACCGTCAACTTCCGGGATGGAATGAAGATCCGGGATCATCTTTGCGACCGTGTAAACCGGAAGTGCTCCTGCATAAAGCACATCTATCTTCCGTTCCTGCAAAGGCTTGTGCTTATGCCCTAATTCCACACCTGCATGTGGAAGGAAATCTGTCTGACGGATATTTTTGAAAAAACGCCGGACATACTTCACATGATTGCGGTCTGTGCACAGGATCACCGCAGTTTTCGGCATATTGCGAAGCGGCTTTTCATAATGAAATGGATGATCCATGAGAATATCAATATATGGGATATGAAAATAGTCCCAGATATTATGTTCTTCCGGTTTTCCCTCTTCATCCTCCGCTGCTTCAGGCTGTTCAAAAGAAAGATTATACCCGAGGTTATTAAATGTCACTGCTGCAAATTCCTGTGATTCACCCAACAGGCGCAGCAGCAGCTTTTTGCTCACTTCCTCATTTGCGGTGTGATACACAAATGTTCCATATCCCATCGCTTCAAACGCCCCGATCAGATGATCTGTAAATAAATCCAGTGTGTCATAGACACCTTTAAAATAAATGATTGTCTTCAAATCCTTGCTCCCATTCATTTTCTGTCCGCCAGAAACGTTATCTGTTCAAATATTCATCCACATCATCCGGTCCGACTTTTGCATAAGGCATTCTTATGTATTTTCCATCCTCCAGATTCAGATCCTCCAGATTTCCGCCCGTGGCAAGTGCAAAAGAAAGTTCCAACATTCCCTTTGCCTGTCCTTCTTTGTCATTATAGACGGTACCGACCATCTCGCCATTCTTCACTGCCTCAAGTCCAACATTGGTGCCGTCAATTCCGACCACCACCGGCCATTCCTCCCGGCTTAGGTCTGAGGCCTTCAATGCATCGATCGCCCCCACTGCCATATCGTCATTGTTTGCGATCACTAACTCTATTTTATTGCCATTCTGGCTCAAAAGCTGTGTCATTTTATTCTGTGCCTGTGCACGGTTCCAGTTAGCAATGGCATAACCCAATTTTTCCACCTCAATCCCGCTGGAAACAATCGTATTCACCGAGTATTCCGTGCGGACTATTGCATCCTGATGTCCCGGCTCCCCCTCAAGCACAACATACTGGTAGACTCCGTCCTGATTTCTGTCGACCGATGGATCCTGTAAAAAAGCCGCTGCGGCAATCTGTCCTTCCATCATTCCAGATTCAAATGCCTTCGCCCCCACATAATACAGTTTATCCCAGCGCTCTAAATCCTCTTCCACCAGCTCACGGTTGAAGAAAATGACAGGGATATCATTTTTCTCTGCGAGATCAATGACCGTTGTAGGATCTGTACGATCCACTAAGTTCACACAGATAATGTCGCATCCATCCTGTGCCATAGCTTCCACCTGATTGTTCTGTGTCGTCTGACTCTGTGACGCATTATAGACTTCCACATTAATGGCGATTCCTGTCTCCTCTTCCTTCGCTGCTGCATAGGTGTTAAAATCTTCCATCAGCTCAGAAAGAAACGCATCATACTGGTCATAGAGTGTCACACCGATCTTGATACTTTTCACCTGTGTATTTCTCTCTGGCAGTTCACATCCCATAAGCATTGATGCGCCCACTGCCAGAATCAACGCACTTGAAATTCTCTGTTTTGCACTTCTCATGCTGTACCTTTCTCTCCTTCTTCCTGTTTTCCCTATACCATGATTCTCCTGATTTACTGTACAATTGGGAATAAAATCTTCTGATTCTCCTCATCATACAGATTCTGTCTATTGATCACAAGACTTTCCACCGTTGTGCTTTCAGCACTGGAAAACTTGTATTTGATTTGTTCCGCAATCGCATGTACGCTCTGGTATCCCATGTTAAATTCATTTGGTACTACAAGTGACTTAATTATGCCTTTGTCCAGATAATATACCGTTTTATCCGAACACCCTTCTCCATAGATCATAAACTTCCTCTTATAACCGGCATCCGCCTGCAGATAATCCACTGCTGTTTCTGTCTCCGCATTTCCCAATGTGATCAGAATATCCACCGGTTCATCTGCCTGTTTTGTCACAAGTTCCGATGACAGATTCTCCCCCTGACCGGATAAAATCCAGACCGGCTCTATGTTCTCATCCTCCAACAGCTTTTTCACGCTGCCAAGCCTCTGCTGCATGGAAAGCTGATTCTGGTTTCCGCTGAGAATTCCAATTTTTTTCTCAGATAAAGAATCCCCATAATCCTGCAAAACTGTCTGTGCCAGTGCTTCACCGATCCAGAGATTATCCGGGGCTGTCACGGAATAAACTCCCTCCGACACCGCATCTGTTTCCAATAACATCACCGCTACAGAAGAATCTATTTTCTCAAAAACTGCATATGTGTCCTCACTTGAGACAAGCTGTACGATAATTCCATCTGCTCCATTCTCCACTTCACGCTCGATCAGCGCCTTTTCTTCATCTTCACTCGCAAAGACACCGGTGGAAACATAATTTAACTGAATATCGTCATCTTTCGCTGCCTGCTCCAGTCCCTCGCGCATTGCGATCCAGCGGTCATTGTTGCTGTCGTTGGCGATCACAGACACACTGTATTTTTTCTCTTCTTTATTCACTCCGAGCATGCCAGCGGATGTCCAGACAATCGTCACTACCAGGGCAAGAATGAGCAATCCAAAATAAATCCTATTTTTCTTCATTGCTCTTTCCCCCTTTCAGTTCCTGCATCTTTCCGTTTTCCAGCAGTTCCAGTTTTTCCGGTTCATATGGAATACACGGCAGATGGATACGAATGGTGGTTCCCTCATCCGGCATACTCTCAATTTCAAGGCCATATGGCTTGCCAAACCGCAGACGGATACGATTATGTACATTGATCACACCCACACCGGAACCATGCTTTCTCACACGGTTATTGTCGGTCAAAAGCTGTTCCACCATATCCTGCGGCATACCAAGTCCGTTATCGCTGACTTCTATATAAATATCGTCCTCTTTCCGGTAACCTTTTACATGGATCTCGCCTTCACCGTCCATTCCTTCCACGCCATAATAAATCGCATTTTCCAACAGCGGCTGCACCACGAGTTTTACCGTACAGCAGTGCAAAATTTCCTCCTCTATGGAAAAATCAATTGCAAAGCTGTTTTTATAACGAATTTTCTGGATATTCATGTAATTCTTTGCGTGTTTGATCTCATCTTCAACGCTGATGATCGTTTTTCCGCGGCTTAGACTGATACGGAACAGACTCGCAAGCTGCGTGATCATAAAGACCGCATCCTCATAGCGCCCCCCCTCGATCATCCATACAATGGAATCCAGTGTATTATACAAAAAGTGTGGATTGATCTGTGACTGCAATGCATCTAGTTCACTTTTTCTTTTTTCTTCCTGTTCATACAAAATATCATGCATCAACTGGTTAATCTGTTCTACCGTAGAGCGCAACGTCTTTCCCAGATGTTCTACTTCCAACGATCCGCCTACATATATAGTAGGATTCAGATTTCCCGCTTCCCATTCTTTGACGGATTCATTCAGACGCTGTAATGGTTTTGCGATTCTTGCAGACACAAGCTGATTGATGATAATAATCATCAGCATCGACAACGCCATCAACATAATCACAAACATTCGCGTACCGTAAAGTCCCATATTAAAGGCGCTCATTGGCACAACGCTCACAATTTTCCAGCCGGTATAGCTGACCGTCTTGACGGTGATAAGTCTCTTTTCCCCCTGAAAAATCTCCTGATGGGAACCGTCATCATAATGAACCGCCTCAAGATTATTTTCCTCATAAAGATTCGTGTAAATCAGTTTCTGCTTCGGATGATAGATAATCTCACCATCGCTGTCCATCAGATAGACATATTCCGATGAATTATCTGTATTTGCCTTATTAAAAAGCTGCTCAATGCTGCTGTAGTTCATATCAACCAGCAAAACACCCAGCGTAGAATTTCCGTTGCTTGTCAGTTCCACTGCACGGCTTAAGGAAACAACCCAGTAATAGCGGTAAGTTGCATTATCAAACAGATTCTGTACATGTGGAGTGGAAAAATGCAGGTTTTCCATCTGATCCACCGCATTGACAAACCACTCCTGATCGACAATGTTTGAATTATCCTTCTCATTGGTGACCGGTGCTGCTGCAACCAGTTTACCATCGTTCGTATAACATGCGATACTGATCAGGTTATCTTTATTCGCCTCATATAAAAGGTTCATCTCCTCATCCACAGAATCCACTGCAAGATCCTTATCCTTAATGACACTATAGTACATCGCATCCGAAATGCGCCGCATGTTTCTAAGATACGTTTCCAGATTGATGGCAGTCTGATTCAAAAGCTGCTCCGAGCTTTCGATTGTCATGTCCTCCATTCGATTGACAAAACGATTATAAAGCGTCACGCCAAGAATCCCCATACTGCATACAGAGATAATCGTAAATGAAACCGATATCGTAAACTGTATCGTCTGGGGTTTGACACGTTTTGCAAGGTATTCCGCTATTTTCCGGTAAAATTTTTCTATTGTTTTCACTTTTCGCCCAACTTACCTGCCTTATATTTTGATGGTGACATTCCAAATTGTTTTTTAAACACATAGCTGAAATAGTTCGGATCAGAATATCCAACTTTTTCTGCGATAATATAAGTTTTCTCGTCTTTCGTCAAAAGCAGATCCACTGCCTGCTCCATGCGATAGTCCGTGAGATAATTGATAAATGTTTTTCCGGTTTCCTTCTTAAAAACAGTGGAAAAATATGCTGCACTCACATTCAGATAACTGCATATCGTCTCAATACTCAACTCCTGATCTGCATAATGCTCCTTCACATACTCTACTGCTCTTGTCACAAAAGATTTTGTGGTGTCCTGACGTTCATTTGTTACCTGGCGCTGCATCTTCATACAGTTTTCCTTCAGCCATGCACCAAGCGCATCTGTGGATTCCAACTGTAATGCCTGATTATATAAATCGCTGTTGTTGCCAAACACTTCATCCATGTTAATCTGGTTATTGCTTCCAAACCGGAAAATTTCTGCAATCAGTTCCATGACAAGAATCCGATAGTTCTGCAGAGACATTCTCGTCTTTGCCATCTGCCCCGTAAACTCTGCAATTGCTTCCTCCAACGGCTCCTGCTCGCCCATCTTGACTTTCTTTAAAATTTTCTCGATGTAAGCTTCCTCCCAGTGTTCATCCACGCTCTCCTGCGGATCCATCTCTGCGATATTGATGGCTCTTGTATTTCCATATAAAACACGATAAGAGGTTGCATTCTTTGCGCCATGATAAGAGAGTGAAAGCTGTGAAAGCTGATTGCACACATGTCCGATCCCTGCGGTGACAGTCGCCTTACAGACACGCTTTGCCATTTTGCAGAACCGATCCATATCATCGGTAAAATGTGTGACGCTGTCCACATCGGAAAACTGTGCGATCACAAGGATATCCCCAAGATAGGTCACCGTCCTGCAATTCCATTTCTCGGTCAACTGTTCCTCCGCAAGTTTTTTCACAGAGACAGTGAGTAAAAATGGATCAATTGGCACATTTTCCGGATTCGTTGTACTGATATGTAAAACAGTGACCACATAGTATGGTCCTGTCAGGTTGATCTGATAGTTTTGCACATACTTTTCAATCTGTGACTCCGGGATTCTTCCTTCAATCAGCGAAGTATAAAAATTCTCCTGTAAAACAGGAAGACTTTCCATATAATATTCCCGCAGTTTGTCGATATTTCTTTTTTCATCCAGCTCTTTATCGAGATTGACCTTGATCCGCTCAAACACTTCCCGCAGTTCATTGGAATTGATCGGTTTTAAAATATACTCCTCGGCCTCAATTTTAATTGCCTCTTTCGCATACTCAAATTCATCAAAGCCGGAGAAAATGATTACTTTTACTTTCTGGTAGAGTTCTTTGAGCTTTTTGCAGAGTGTAAGTCCGTCCATATATGGCATCTTGATATCTGTCATGACCACATCCGGCTGCAGTTCCTCCGCCATTTCCAAAGCCTCCACACCATTTCTGGCATAGCCTGCAATGGAAAATCCCATGCTCTCCCAATCGAGTTTTTTCATGATGACCTGAAACACTTCTTCCTCATCATCTACAAGTAAAACGGTATATTGGTTCATAATTTCTGTCCTTTATTTATTTCTTTGCATCTTTTTTATGCACCGTATTTGTCATCCATTTTCTTCCATAATACACCAAAAATAATCGTACAGATTATAATCTGTGCCAGTGCGACATAAAGATCCACAAAAAGAAGAAACGTCATTACAAGTGTTGCAAAGCCAAAAAAGAGAATGAGCGCTCCACCTTTTTTTGCATACGCCTTTTCATCTTTTACCGGTTCTTTATTCTTTCCCCGAATGGTTGAAACGTCCTGCAAAATCATCAGTTTCAATCCATAATACATACAGATCACAAATAAAAGTAATGGAATTCCTGCCTGTTCTAAAATCGTCTGTGTCGTCATCTTTTTTCTCCCTTAAGTAATAATAGCGGCTGAAAAGCTCCAGCCGCTATTATTATAATATAAAACATATGATGTTTCAAAATTATTTGTATTTTATTATTTCTTAGCAACGTATTTTCTGATATCAAGAGAAATAGCTACGAAGATTACGATACCAATTGCGATGTACTGTGCGTTTGCATCTACTCCTAAGTACTGTAATGCTGCTTTCAATAACTCGAATACGGCAACACCGACGATAGCGGATGAAACTTTACCACGACCACCTGTAACGGATACACCACCGATTGTACAAGCTGCGATTGCTTCCATTTCGTAACCATATCCTAAGTTAACGGATGCACCACCGGCTTTTGCGCCAAGCATGAAACCTGCAAGACCATACATAGCTGCTGCTTTCATGTAGATTAAGATCATTGTTGCTTTTACAGGAACACCTGCAACTTCTGCTGCCTGTGGGTTACCACCAATTGCATACATATATTTTCCATGACGGGTCATGTTGAAGATGAACCATGTGATAACTGCTACCACAATTGCGATCCAGATCAGCCAGCTGATTCCAAGGAATTTACCGTTTGCAATATCTGTGTAGGATTTTACATAACCACCAAGTGGTGTAGCTCCTGTGTAGATCAAAGAAATACCATAAACAATTTCCATCATTGCCAGTGTAGCGATGAATGGTGGTACGCTTAAGTAAGCGATGAAGAAACCTGTGATACTACCGAATGCTGCACAGATTGCCATGACAACGATCAATGCCAGAAATACATTCATTGGCTGCATATCCGGGAAGAACTTTCCGGAATAATCAATACGCTGTAATAATGTACCGGCAATACATGCTGCGAAACCGATCATACGTCCTGCGGAAAGGTCACATCCTGCGGTGATTACACATCCTGCAATACCAAGGGCGATGACAAGTCGTGAACTCATGTTCATCAAAATGTTCATTAAGTTGTTTGATGTAAGGAAGTTATCAGATGTCAATCCGGTGTAAATAACCAGAATAAACATTACAATGATAACGCCATTGTTGATAATAAAATCTTTTGCTTTCTGCTGTTTTGTCTTTTCCATTCTATTGTCCTCCTCTATCAGAATTTGGTTGCGAAGCCCATGACTCTTGCCTGAGTCATCTCTTCCGGCTGATCGATCTCGCCGGTAAGTTTACCGTTACACATAACGCAGATTCTGTCTGCCATACCAAGAAGTTCTGACATTTCTGATGAGATCATAATGATTGCTTTTCCCTGTTTTGCCAGATCACTCATGATCTCATAAATCTCATGTTTTGCACCAACGTCGATACCACGGGTCGGCTCATCCATGATCAGTACGTCAGGATCATTTGCAAGCCATCTTGCTACGATAACCTTCTGCTGGTTACCACCGGAAAGGTTTGCGATGTGTTCCTTCATACTTGGTGTCTTAATGCTTAACTTCTTAATGCTGTCATCCACAACCCGATTGATTTTCTTGTGGTCTAACACAAATCCTGCTTTAAGGAATTTATTGTATACAGAGACACCTACATTATCTTTGATGGAAAGACATCCGAAGATACCATTTCCACGACGATCCTCTGTAATAAGTCCGATACCTGCATTCATTGCATCAATAGGATGTTTGATCCTGATTTTCTTGCCGTGCATATAAATCTCGCCGGATGCGATACCGCGGATACCGAAAATACCTTCCATCAACTCGGTTCTCTGTGCACCTACCAGTCCACCAAATCCAAGGATCTCACCTTTTCTCAATTCAAAGCTTACATGCTGGAATGATTTTTCATGGATAGAACATAAGTCTTTTACTTCCATGATGACTTCACCCGGTTTGTTCTCCTTCGGTGGATATACATTCGTAAGTTCACGACCTACCATCTTTGCAATGATCTGGTCTGTTGAAAGTTCTGCTGCCGGCCAGGTTCCTACATAGGTACCATCCCTCATGATCGTGATATCATCTGCGATACGCTTGATCTCATCCATCTTGTGGGAAATGTAAACCATTGCAACGCCCTTGTCCCTCAGATCATTCATGATACGGAACAGCGCTTCTACTTCGTTATCAGAAAGAGAAGATGTCGGCTCGTCGAAGATCACGACTTTTGCCTGCTGTGAAACTGCCTTTGCAATTTCTACGGACTGCATCTGTCCAATGGAAAGAGATCCGAGCTGTGCTTTTGGATCAAAATCCATTTTTACCTCTTTTAACCATCTCTCTGTCTCTGCATACATAGTTTTGTGGTCGATCATCTTAAATGGTCCGAATCCCTTGGTCGGGAAACGTCCTAAATAAAGGTTCTCTGCCACGCTTCTTGCAGGTACCGGCTGTAATTCCTGATGTACCATCGCAATACCATACTTCATTGCCTCATCCGGATTGTTGATCTCAATCTTCTTGCCATCCAGAATGACTTCCCCTGCATCCATTCTGTAAATACCGAAAAGGCATTTCATCAGAGTGGATTTTCCTGCACCGTTTTCGCCCATCAGTGCATGAACTGTTCCTGGTCTTAATGAAAGCTGTACATTATCCAACGCTTTTACACCAGGGAAAGATTTGCAAACACCCTTAAGCTCCAGTTTATATTCAGCCATTTTGCTCCTCCTTTATAAATTCAGGTCTATTACCTGTTTTATTTTATGTTGATACAGATCAAAAATCTGTGTAATGTCAATATTCAGAATTCCTTACCTATTATTACTTCCGCTGTTTCAAATACATGACATTTTCATAATTCTTTTCGTTATCAAATCTATTAAGATCGTTTTGTGTTAGCTTTTTCAAGACAAGTGCGGGTGCCATATAAACACCCGCACCGCTTTTTTTCATTTTACTTTTATTCCAATGTTACAATGGCTGATTATTTAACCATGTCAAGGATTTCCTGAGCATTGTCTTTTGTAACTTTAACGTAGTCACAACCAATGTAGTGCTCGTTTCCAGTACCATTTAAGTAGTTGATAGCTGCGTCTGCTGCACTGTGGGACTGTGAGAAGTGATCGTTAAATACAGTACCTGTCATTGTTCCTGCAAGAACATCTTCAAGTGCTTCTGATAAAGCGTCAACACCTACTAAGTAGATATCTTTACCTACAGTACGTCCTGCAGATTCGATTGCCTGTAATGCGCCAAGTGCCATTGCGTCGTTGTTACAGAATACAACTTCGATATCATTACCATTCTGGCTTAAGGAGTTAGCTACTAACTGCTGGGCTGTAGCCTGATCCCACATACCAACCTGATCGTCTAAGCAGTTTACTTCTAATCCGGCATCTTCAAGAGCTTTGATGGAGTACTCTGTACGATACTGGGCATCAACGTTCTCCGGGTCACCTTCGATCATGATGTAGTCGATCTTGCCGTTTCCGTTCATATCAACTGTGTCAAGACCAAGATCAGCGATCATTTCGCCCTGGTATGTACCGGACTGACGAGCGTCACATCCAACGTATGTTACATCCCAGTTGTTATCTGCCCATCTCTGCTCCTCAGAAGCATCTGGCTCACGGTTGATGTATACAAGAGGAATACCAGCTTCAACAACCATGTCTGTGATCGTCTCTGCGGATGAAGAGTTAACCGGGTTGATGATCAAAACATCAACACCCTGTGTGATGAAGTTCTGGATCTGGTTTGTCTGTGTAGCCTGGTCGTTAGCACCATCTACGATTGTGATATTTTCTTTTGAGAATCCCTGTTCAATTAAGTAGTTCTCAAGTTCTCCACGGAATAATGTCATGAAGTTATCAGCGAACTGATAAATACATACACCAACTTTTTTATCAGCTAAGTCTCCATTTGCTGCATCTGCTGTTGCGTCTGCTGCATCGGATGCCTCTGTGGATGCTGCTGCATCATTTGTTGTTGTGGTTGTTGTTGAATTGTCTGATGTTGTTGTATCAGAGCTGTTTCCGCATCCCATTGCCATGGATGCTACCATTGTCATTGCAAGAATTACACTAACTACTTTCTTTTTCATATAAGAAAACCTCCCTTAATGTATTTGGTAACTTCTTGTTACATGATGCATTATAGCAACCAGTCCTATAAAAAAACATATAAAATACTTCTTTCTTTCTTGAAAATTCTTCTGTATTCATTGTGCAATATGTTCGATATGAAAAGTGTATTTTTGTTATATTTTAGTTATTTTTCTCCTTTTTCTGTTGTTTTTACGAAATTTCTTAGATTTTCTTTGGTCTTTTGCACAAAATGGGCGTCTGCCAGGATTTCCGGCAAACGCCCATTTTATGCGGTTTTTCATGTTCTTTTTTGCTTTTTTCTGTAAAGTGACCGCTTTTTTCAAAGGTATTATAATGTGACACCGCAGCCTTTCAGCAACTCTCTTGCAGTGTCTAAGGAATCCACGCCATGAAGGTTTTTGATCGGTGCAAATTCTCTTTCACGCACAACTTCATATGGAATGCAGTCATCCATCATATGTACCATATCCAGCACTAAAGTTTCAAACTTGTATCCGTTTGGCTGCTCCGGTTTCACCATATTTCCTTCCAGATCAATATGAGGAATTTTCTTCTCCACCACATGGATCGGCATACGTGCGTCTGCGATCTGCTCTAATTTTTTTTCAGAGAAAAGATAGTTTAAGATCACGCCAAAGCCGTAAAGCAGATCTCCATTCTCTTTTCTTGCAGTTGCCATCTCCTGCGTCATCTCATAATACTCTGCAATAGATGGTTTTCCATCCTCAGTACAAAGCACGCCAACTTTTTCATCCGGTGCCGCCTTGCGCACTACCTTTGCTCCACTCTCGCAGCCAGAAACGATTGTTGCGCCGATAAATAGCGGATCCGCAATTCTCTGCAAGCAGTTGTCCACTGCAAACACATTGATCCATTCAAGTCCTCTTGCGTGGATGTCATCTAATAATCCTGCGCTCACCATGGAACCAAACCATCCACCGTTTCCGTTTGGAGACATTGCCACCTCGGTATCAGATTCCATATAGACACGTCCCTCGTGGTCACATGCCGGAACCATCTCCTGAATGAAAAATTTTACATAGTCTTTTGGATAGCCAAAATAATGATGCTCCTCAAAAAAAGTAACGGTATCTTTATGATTAATATTGCTTGTCATAATGTACATTGGAACGTAAGCACCGGCTTCATCCGTCACATCCATCAGATTACGGAAAAGCTGCTCGAATAAATAAAGTTCCCGGTTCACACCGATATTTAATGTTCCCTTCGGTCTGTCCAACCCCAGTCTTGTTCCCTGTCCGCCAGCTAAAAGCACTGCTCCTACTTTTCCTGCCCGGATTGCATCCAGTCCTGCTGCTTTAAACTCGTCTCTGCGCGCCTCGATCTCCAGCACTTCCACTGCTTCTAACGGTGCGAACACACCGCGCTCATTCACAGTCTCTTTTCTCTGGATATTTTCTAAAATCGACCAGTCAATCTGTTCTAAACGCTCTTTGAGCGCTGCATTCTGTTCCGGCGTATTGCGCTCCATGCTCGCTCTGATGTACACCTGTTTCTCATCTTCCCAAATTTTCATGAAATTCTTCTCCTGTTTTCTCCTGTTTTATCTCTCCTTTTAGTGTTCGATAAAACCTGTTATTTTTGAACAAATTTCCGTCAAATTCATTCATCTTATATGCCGTCTATTTTAGCATAATTTCCCTATGTCCGCAAACTTTCGGACTTTTTCGCAAATCTGGTTTTCTAATTCAACCCGCGGAAACCTTTTCCGATAATCTCACTGCTGTTGGTGATCGCAATGAAAGCGGACGGCTGGTTTTCGTGGATGAAGTTACGGAGTTCCACAGCCTGGCTTCGCTTCATAACAGAGAGAATAACTGCCTTATCGTTATGCTGATAAGCACCCTCGGCATGATATACCGTTGCACTGCGGTTTAACTTCCGGGTGATAAACTCACAGATTGGTTCCGGATCATTGCAGATAATGGTGAAGTATTTGCACATGTTAATACTCTCGATCACATTGTCGACCACCAGTGATTTTGCCAGAAGTCCGCAGAGGGAAAACAGACCTGTCTGCGCATCAAAGACAAGGCAGGATGCAAGTACAATAAACAGGTCTACCAGAAACAGCGCACCCCCGATATTCAGTTTCGTGTATTTCTTTAAGATCATGGCGATAATATCCGTACCACCACCGGAAGCTCCGACATTAAATAAGATGGCTGAACTCGCCGCCGGAAGCACGATCGCATAGATCAGTTCCAGCACCGGCTGTGAGGTGAGTGGCGCAGACATTGGGAACCATTTCTCCGCTGCACTTAACCCAACTGACATCAGCACACTGACATAGACAGTCTTGATTCCAAAACTTTTTCCAAGAAAAATAAATCCCAGCACAAGCAGTGCCATATTGATAATAAATGTGATATTTCCAGGGGTTGTCGGCATAATGGCGCTCAAAACGACCGCAATACCAGTCACTCCACCGAAAGAAAAGTTATTCGGGAACTTGAATACATACACGCCGACAACCAGAATAAGCGTTGCCACGGTAAGTACAAAATATTCTTCTATTGTGCGTTTTACACGTCCTGCATTTTTAAACATTGTTTTTTCCTCTGTTTGATTCATTTGTTATTTTCTGCAAATCTTTTTTTCCTATTATGTGAATTGCACACATATTCTACTATACAATCAAAGAAAAAGATATATTTCCATTTTATAATTCTTTTCGTATTTCTTTTTAATTGTATAATAATTAATATTATTTATCTATATTCACCGACTTATTCACATTATCCACATAGTTATCCACATATTATCTGATACTTTTCCAGTTTCATCCACATATTCTAATTATATGATCCAGTCTGCGAGAATCATATATAAATTCAAAATACCATTTCACGATTCAAGTGTTTCCAATCACAGAGACAAGATATGCTCTGCGAACCTCGCTCCGATTAGCGGTCGTCGCCATAACAAAAAAAGAACCGACACACGAAAACATTCTTTCAAACGCTCTTCGCATACGGTTCTTTCTTATTATTATGTTCCGATCAATTGCAATTAAGCAAGTGCTGCTGTGATGATTGCCATAGAATATACTTCAGAAGCGTTACATCCACGGGACAGATCGTTGATTGGTGCATTTAAGCCAAGTAAGATTGGTCCGTAAGCTTCGAAGTTACCAAGACGCTGTGCGATCTTGTAACCAATGTTACCAGCATTGATGTCAGGGAATACAAATGTGTTTGCATGTCCTGCAACCTGAGAATCTTTGCATTTTGTACGTGCAACACGTGGAGAAACTGCTGCATCGAACTGGATTTCTCCTTCGATTGGAAGCTCTGGATATTTTTCTTTTGCTTTTGCTGCTGCGTTGCGCATCTTGTCAACATCCTCGCCCTTACCGGAACCAAGTGTTGAATAGCTTAAGAATGCAACCTTTGGATCGATACCGAAAATCTTAGCACATTCTGCTGTCTCACCGGCGATCTCTACTAACTCGTCCTCTGTTGGATGAATGTTGATTGCACAGTCAGCCATTGCAAGTACTTCGTTCTCGCCTGTAGCTGCCGGACGTACCATGATGAAGCAGGAAGATACGATTGTGTTACCCGGTTTTGTTTTGATCAACTGTAATGCCGGACGTACTGTATCTGCTGTAGAGTATGTTGCTCCACCAAGAAGGGAATCAGCAACTCCCATTTTTACTAACATGGTACCAAAGTAGTTTGCCTGAGAAAGAATTCCTCTTGCCTGCTCCGGTGTAACACCTTTGCTCTTACGAAGTTCACAGAACATCTCAACCATCTCGTCAAATCTGTCGTACTTCATTGGATCGATGATCTCTGCTCCACGGATATTGAAACCGCTCTCCTCTGCTACTTTTGCAATCTCATCCGGGTTACCAACTAAAATCGGATGTAAGAAATTGCTTGCCAGAAGTCTGGAAGCTGCCTCTAAGATACGAGGATCATTTCCTTCTGTAAAAACAATTTTTTTCGGGTTCTTTTTCAAGATGTCAATTAACTGACCAAATCCAAACATTTTATTTTCCTCACTTTTCTTTTTCTCTAAAACCGTGTCTATGTACCGGATAAACACGATTTTCGGCACTTTTGCCGTGACATGCTTACATTATATAGCAGTTTTTTGGAAATTCAATGTTTGTATTCAAATAAATGCAGTTTTATTTTTCATCCTGAGAAATTGTCTCATGTTCTTCTGTTTCTTTTAATGCTTCCTGAAATTCCGGCGACTGTGCGATCTTGATCGCCTTAAAAATATTCGGCACATGATGTTCCTTGTCCGGTTTTGTCGCAAGCATAAAACGGCGGAAAAGGAAAAGCATACAGATACTGATTACGGAAACCAGATCTTCTCCGGCTGTCGTTGTCTGAACGATCATATGACGCGCGATCACGAAAATCAGGGCTTCAATAATATTGGCAGTATTTGGTTTACATAACATTTTTAGAAATTCCACACCAATGACAACGCCGAGCACCGCATCCAGAAATTCTAAAAACGCAACCGTCTCCTCTCTGTGACGCCACAGTTCTCCAATCTGCGGAAAAATTCCGATCACCGCTATCACAATTCCAATGACCACAACTGCCGCCATGACCATATCCATCACATCGCATGCATCAACAATTCTTTTTCTCACTTTATCCCACATTCGCTTTTCTCCTTTTTTGTAGTTTCAGAACGTTTTTGCCAACAGAAAAACATTCTGCCTTATGCATTTTTCTTATAACAAAAGAGTCGTAGTATCACTGCTGCGGCTCTTTACGGTTTCTGTTCTTAAATTTAAAATCCGAGCATCGCCCTTCGAGTCCAGTCCACGGACGTTACCTCCACAGTTAACTCGGTCCAGGCACCCTCACGGCACACAAGAGCTTTTACTTAGGGCTGCTCCATTCCTGACCTGACCCGGTTCGTAAATTCCTGTTGCGTAAGACCCAAACGTCAACGCCACTTATGAAGGGCTGCTCCGCAAAGAGATAACCCTCAGTTTGATATCACCCCAGCTATAGCGGATTGCTGGTTCAGGGTACCGCTGCCACCCCGGCTGCTCGGAGATTTAAGTATAGCTTATAATAACCTTCATTGTCAAGAGTTCACAGGGAATCTGTCACCGTTTCCTGTTTTTCCCTCTTTTTCTTTTCTCTTAACTCCCGGAAAAAATCAGACAACATCGTCGAGCACTCTTCCTCCAAAACGCCTTTTTCAATCTCCACCTGATGGTTAAATGAAGCCATCTGTAAAAGATTCAGCACCGAGCCTGCGCATCCTGCCTTCGGATTCATCGTGGCAATGACCACTTTTTTCATGCGGCTCTGCACGATCGCTCCGGCGCACATCTGGCATGGCTCCAATGTCACATACATCGTACAATCCTCTAAACGCCAGTCACCGGTCTTTTTGCTCGCTTTTTTGATTGCGGTCAGTTCCGCGTGTGCCAACGTATTTCCTTCCGTGTTTCTTCTGTTATATCCTCTCGCAATAATCGTGCCATCCTGCACGATCACGCACCCAATCGGCACCTCATCCAGGGCATATGCTTTTTTCGCCTCGCGGATGGCTGCCTTCATATATTTTTCGTCCTGCGTCATTTTCATTTTTCTGTTTTCCTGTTCTGGTACTCTGTATACAATGATACACTATTTATCGCATCACTACCATAGAAATATTTTTGCTTTTTTTGTGGTGTCGTATATAATGTTATATAAGAATTTTTCCATTCGAGGTTTCTATGCAGAATCACACACAACTGCCCACCGGGCTTTCTTTTTCCTACGAAACAGAGCGATTAATTTTACGGCTTCCCTCCACGGATTATCTGCGGGAAATCCATGATTTTTTATATCGTAACCGCTCCTGCTTTGAAAAATATGAACCAACCGCCCCTGAGAATTATTACACACTCGATTTCCAGCAGACACTCGCCAGGTGCGAGTTAAAACTTGCGCTCAAGCTTTCCAGTGTGCGCTTTTATGTTTTTTTGAAAGAAGATCCATCTACCATCATCGGCACGGTCTGTCTGCACAATATTATAAAAATGCCTTATTTCACGAGTGAGGTCGGCTATAAATTCGATGCGTCTTATCAGCATCATGGATATGCCCGAGAAGCTCTGTCTATGGCACTGTCTGTCGGCTTTTATGGTCTCGGGCTTCACAAAATCTTTGCCCGCTGCATGCCTGAAAATACGCCTTCCAGAAACCTGCTGCATGCCACAGGTTTTTTCGAGGAAGGAATTGAGCGCGACAGTATTCTCATTCAGGGAAAATGGGAAAATCACATCCGCTACGCTATCTTAAATCCCGATGAAATCCATTCATAAATGGACAGTTCCCTCTCAATTATTGTCCTGTATTATTCATCTAACGTGTGATACCAATAGCCAAACTGGTTGATGTGATCGGTCGTCATAAACTCCGGGAAGCCAAAGATTGCTGCCATCACGCGCTCCTGCTGCTGATAAATCCCCGGGACACCGATAAACCATTTGTCCTCTTCGAGCTTTCCCAACACCAGATAGCGGTAATTGAAAAATCCGTGCAGCAAAAAGCTGTTATTTCCAAGATACCAGTATTTTCGCGGCAGTTCACGCAGGTCTTTCAGTTCAATGCGCACACACTCCACATTTTTATCCTCCGGCAATGTAAAATAGGGATACATGTTTTTGAACCGCTCCCACGTGTCCACCCAGACAAACTTTGGAAAAATATTGCGCATTGGCATTTCCGTTGCATGAAGCTCCTCTGCAGCATTTTCTTCGTTTTCGGCTGCAAGATTTTCCGTTTTTTTCACAGTCACTTTTTCCTGGGGATTCTCTGTTTTCTTATTTTCTTTTTGATTTTCCGTCTCGCCCGCGTCAAATCTTGGCGGTTCCCACAACCTGATATTTTCTGTTTTTACTGCAAATGGCTTTCCTTCCGTCCAGCGTGTCATGGCAACCGCGCCTTCCTCTCCTGCAAAAACCATTCCATCCATCTCAGCAAACGAGTATTCTGATCCTCCAATCTGATCTGCTTTTATAATTGTTCCATAATCTCCGCTTCCTTTTATCATCCTCATCTCTCCCATCGGGAACGCAAGCATCTGCCCTCCCTCTACTTTAAAAAGGTATACCTGATCCATTCCCATCCGAATTGGTGTTCCACGCAGATGCACTTCAATCCTGCATTCATTTCCCCTGATCTCCACTTTTGCAAATCCCGCGTTGATTCCTTTTGTTCCATTTTCGTATGCATATATATATGTAATAAAACGTTTGATTCCTGCCATCGGATGCTCCCGGCATTTATTTTGTTGCTACTATATATATTCATTTACAGGTTATGATATGTGTGGTTTTTCAAAAACTTACATTGTGAAGCGTGGCTGAGTGATCACAGAAATGTTTAAATTTATCTTCTTTATTCTTGACAGAAGTATGGTTCTCTGCTATTATAATATCAGTAACAATTACTATTATTAAAAAGAAAGGGTGATTATCATGCTAAAATATAGTAGACAACGTGAAGCAATCAAGACCTTCCTTGCCGGCAGATATGACCACCCTACTGCTGAAACTGTTTACCTCGGCATCAAAGAAGAGTTTCCGAATATCAGTCTCGGCACTGTATACCGTAATCTGTCATTACTTTCTGACATCGGTGAGATTCAGAAATTATCGACCGGTATCGGACCTGACCGTTTTGACGGGAATTCGGCTCCACATTATCATTTTATCTGCAAACATTGTGGCAGTGTTTTAGATCTTTCCGTAGATGGTCTGGATCATATCAATGTCCTTGCAAATCAGGGATTTGACGGTGAAATTGAAGGTCATATTACATATTTTTACGGAAAGTGCGCAGACTGTAAAAAGAACAGTTAACGGTACAGTTCCAGTTGTTCTGCGAACTGTACAGCTTTCTATAAAAAATATAAGAAAAAGTATTGACAAAATATATTTTTTAAGTTAAAATCAGTAATAGTTACTATTATCAAAAAACTAAATAAATTTTAAATAAGAAAAGGAGAACAAAATTATGACAAAATGGGTTTGTACAGTATGTGGATATGTTTATGAAGGAGAGGCTGCACCAGCAGAGTGTCCAGTCTGTCATGTAGGCGCTGATAAGTTCAAAAAAGTAGAAGGAGATCTTACACTTGCTGCTGAACATGAATATGGCGTTTATGCAAAAACAGTAAAAAACAATCCAGAAATCAGCGATGAAGACAAAAAATACATCTTCGATCAGTTAAAAGCAAACTTCGAAGGAGAATGCTCTGAAGTTGGTATGTACCTTTGCATGGCTCGTATTGCTCACCGTGAGGGATATCCGGAAGTTGGTCTTTACTGGGAGAAAGCTGCTTACGAAGAGGCTGAACATGCAGCAAAATTTGCTGAGTTGTTAGGTGAGGACTTAGAGCCAAACATGAAAGCTACTACAAAAGATAACCTGAAATGGAGAGTTGACTGTGAGTTCGGTGCTACTGCAGGTAAATTTGATCTTGCAAAATGCGCTAAGAAAAACAATCTTGATGCAATCCATGACACTGTTCATGAGATGGCAAGAGACGAGGCTAGACACGGCAAAGCCCTTAAGGGATTACTTGAGAGATACTTTGGATAAGCTACAAGCCGAGTAAGGATAAAAAGGAAAGATGACAGAATGGGGAATTTATTCACCAGACTGTCATCTTTTCTTTTTATTCTTATTGGGCGACAGCCCCAACAGCGAGAAGGAGCATAGCGGATTCGAGCTGGCTCGGCTTGTAGCGCAGCGGATTCCGAATGGGCATGGCTTGTTATTCAGACTCATCGCCAACAAACACCTCCACCGTCCTCGCCCACTGTTCCTCAGCAGGAATCGCAGCCGTTCCATCACCTTTCTGCGCTCCATAACTTCCAAACTGTGCATGGTTTCCGCCCTCAATGCAGACTTCCTTATAATCTTGTGGCATAAGTTCCCGGCCTGCCACAATTTTATCCATATTCAGCACGCCATCTTCGCTTCCGTAAACTGTGACAACGGACATATCAGAAGTCGATAAATCTTTTGTCGGATACGCTGCCAATAAGAGTAGTCCACGGATTCCATCTGTATGGTCTTCCACATAGTCTGCCGCAAAATTAGCTGCCATCGCGCCTCCCAAAGAGTGTCCGCCAAGATACCACGCTTCATAATTGTATTCCTGCATGATCTCCTCCGCACGATTCATCCCGAAAAACGCCATATGAAATGGCATGTCGACCAGAAAACAGTCGATTCCACTTTCTGCAAGCTGATACATAAGCGGTGCATATGCCTCGGTCGCAACCTTTGCTCCCGGATAAAAAATCAAGGCTTTCTCCTCTCCCGCTCCGTCAAAAAACCAGCCTTTATCAAATTTTTTGATTGTGACTTCCGATGAACTGGTCATATATTTTTCCACATCGACGCTGTGATAATAATTGCCGAGATAAATTGCTGAACTGCCAGACAATACTATTAAAACAACTAAAATAATGAAAAATGATTTTTTTATCTTTTTTGATCTGTGCTGCATTGAAATTCCCTTAACTCATTATTATTTACCTCTTAAGGCATGCTGATATTATCTAAAATTCCCGTCAAATGTGCAATAGTTACACCGTAATTTGTCATCGGAACCTGCTGTTTTTTTGCTCTGTCAATCCGCGACAGCACATATTTCCGGTTAAACATGCATGCCCCGCACTGAATGATCAGGTCATATCCACTCAGATCTTGTGGAAAATCTGTTCCGCTTACAATATCCACAGTCAGCGTTTCCCCTGCGCACTTTTTCAACATGCGGGGAATTTTTACACGTCCGATATCCTCTTTTAACGGAGCGTGCGTGCAGCACTCAGCGATCAGGACTTTCGAATCCGGTGTCAGGCTGTCAATCGCCTTTGCCCCCTGGACATAATAAGGCAAATCTCCCTTATAAGCAGCAAACAGCACGGAAAAAGAGGTGAGCATACTTTCTTTTGGCTTGTTCTCATAAACATATCCAAACACCTGTGAATCGGTGATGATCAGTTTCGGTGCTCTGGCAAGCAGCGGAAGTACTGTCAAAAATTTGTCCGTGGTCACACTCATGACCAGACATTTTTTATCCAGCAGTTCACGTATCGTCTGTACCTGTGGCAAAATCAGACGCCCCTTTGGTGCCTGGATATCCTGCGGCATCACAAGCAAGACGAGATCATCCTCTTCCACCAGATTTCCGGTAATGTATTCCGCGCCAAAATTTTCCGGCATAAGACGGATCAGTGTTGTTTTGAACTCCTCGATCCCGGTGTGTTTTTTTGCACTGATGATGACTGCATCTTCTTTTGCTTCCTCGTAAATCATCTCCGCCAGACGGGCTGCATTTTCTTCATCCTGATCTGCTTTGTTTATGACAAATAAGACTGGTGTATGTTTTTCCCGAAAAAAACTGTACCATTTCAATTCGTCCTGTATCTGTCCCTGTTCGTCTGCGCACGTAACCGCTTCTTCCGCTGAAAGAACGATCACTGCAATGTCTGTTTTTTCTGCTGCAAGTTTTGTTTTTTCCACACGCCTTGTGCCAAGCTCGCTCGTGTCATCGAAACCTGCCGTGTCAATCAGCACGCAGGCTCCGAGCGGATGAATCTCCATCGGTTTGTATACAGGATCGGTAGTTGTTCCTTCCACATCTGCAACAATAGAGACTTCCTGATTGGTCAGCGCATTGATCAGAGAGGATTTTCCACTGTTTGTCTTACCGTAAATGCCGATGTGCAGCCGGTTTGCAGATGGTGTTTCATTTAATGTTGCCATTTCTGGTGTCCTTTCTATGTTTGTACTATTTTTAGAAACGGAAATCACGTTTTCCTTCGGAAATATCATGAATGTGTTCGTAAGCTGTCTGTTTTACTTTTGGATTTGTGATTTTCTCCAGCTCACGGTCGATCAGTTCCATACCCAGTTTTTTTGTTTCCTCGCTTGCGTAGTCCTCTAAATATTCTTTCAGCGTCATGAGGGCGTTTGGATGACAGCAGTTTAAGATCTGCATATTTTTGCATAATGCCATAAAACGGTCCCCCGTTCTTCCCTCACGGTAACATGCGGTACAGAAACTTGGAATATAGTCCATTTTAATGAGCCAGTTTACAACCTCATCTAACGTCCGCTGGTCACTGACATCAAACTGCTCCGAACTCTCCTCCTCCGGCTCTCCTTCAGCATAGCCTCCGACACTTGTTCTCGATGCACCTGAAATCTGTGAAACGCCGAGTGGCAGTACTTTTTCACGAACCTGCTGGCTCTCTCTGGTGGAAATGATCATTCCGGTGTAAGGCACGGAGATGCGGACGAGGGCACAGATTTTTGCAAAAATATCATCTGAAATTCCATTGTCAAACGCGCTCGGATCGATATCATCTGCGTGTTTGATACGCGGAACACTGATGGTGTGAGGTCCTACGCCATGCACTGCCTCTAGATGCTCTGCATGCATCAAAAGTCCTGCAAATTCATAGCGGTACATCTCAAGTCCGAACAGCACGCCAAGTCCAACGTCATCGATGCCGCCCTCCATCGCGCGGTCCATTGCTTCGGTATGATATGCATAGTCATGTTTTGGTCCGGTCGGATGAAGTGTTTCGTAACTCTTTTTATGATAAGTCTCCTGAAATAAAATGTATGTTCCGATTCCGGCTTCCTTTAATTTACGGTAATTTTCGACAGTAGTTGCCGCGATATTAACGTTGACGCGGCGAATCGCTCCATTTTTATGTTTGATACTGTAAATCGTGTTGATGCACTCTAAAATGTATTCAATCGGATTGTTGACCGGATCTTCGCCTGCTTCAATGGCAAGACGTTTGTGTCCCATGTCCTGCAGCGCAGTCACTTCTTTTACGATCTCTTCCTGTGTTAGTTTCTTTCTTGCGATGTGCTTATTTTTCAAATGATATGGGCAGTAGACGCAGCCATTTACACAGTAATTGGACAAATAAAGCGGTGCAAACAGCACAATGCGGTTTCCATAAAAATCTTTTTTGATCTGCTCCGCCAATTTGTAAACTTCCTCTATTTTTTCCGGGATCTGACAGGCTAAAAGCACGGATGCCTCCCGGTGGTTCAGCCCTTTTCTCGCTCTCGCTTTCTCAATGATCTGATCGATCAGTTCCACATTATCTTTGTTGGCATCTGCATATGCCAATGTGTCTAAAATTTCCTTATCTGAGATAAATTCTTCCGCTTTTAAAGACTTCACATTGTACATTTATTCTTCTCCTTTGCTCTTTTCGATGATAATCTTTTTTTCAGTATTTTATTCTATATAGTCTCCGCGGCTTACCGCCACCTCATAGCCGATGCTTTTCATACGGTTTTCCATACAGTAACGACATTCAGCGGCTTCATTGCCCGTACAGATTTTGTTGTCGTAAAGCTTGTATTTTTCCCTGACATTGACCGGCGAAAGGTTCGGCATGACCACATTCGCCCCGGACAAAATGCCGAGTTCCCGCCCTTTTGGATGAATCGTTCCGAGCGCAGTTGTCGCTGGGAGCAGCACATGCGGATGGATGAGACGGATAATTGCCAGCAATTTTAACGTCTGTTCCATCGTTCCCGACGCTTTGTCCGCAAACGGAGTGTCTTTCTGCGAAATGAACGGTCCGATTCCAACCATGTGCGGCTGCAGTTCCCTGATAAACTGAAGATCCTCATACAATGTTTCCACTGTCTGTCCCGGAGAACCCACCATAAATCCGCAGCCGACCTGATAGCCAATTTCTTTTAAATCCCACAGGCATTGTTTGCGATGCGCAAGAGACATCTCCTCTGGATGGAGTTTTTTGTAATGTGCCTCGTCCGCAGTCTCGTGGCGGAGCAGATAACGATCCGCCCCCGCGTCAAAATAGCGTTTGTAACTTTCTTTTGATTTTTCTCCAATGGAAAGTGTAACGGCACAGTCCGGATATTTTTCTTTGATGGCACTCACCAGATCACAGATTTTGTCATCCGTAAAGTATCCATCTTCGCCTCCCTGCAGCACAAATGTGCGAAACCCAAGTTCATATCCACTGGCACAGCAGTCTAACATCTGCTCCTTTGTCAACCGATATCGGTCCGCTTGTGAATTGCTTCTTCGAATCCCACAATAATAACAGTCGTTTTTGCAAAAATTGGTAAATTCGATCAGTCCACGGATAAGTACCTGATTTCCGTAGGTTTTCTGGCATACTTTTACCGCTTCTTCACGTATAAAGCGGATACCTTCATCATCATTTATCTCCAATAAAAGTTTTAACTGCTCCAATGAAATATTTCGGCTTTGTTTTACTTTATTAATTGTTGATTTAATTTCTTTATTCATATTGGTTTTTATCGGCTTTTCCTCTATTTTTGTGTGTTTATTTTTTCCCTGTGATATTTGAGTAAACGGTTTTGGCTCCGATTCCATCCAACCGTCCGATTTTTCCCGAAAGTGCATTGATCACATCCTGTGGGGCATCAATTGCCACACTGATAATGTTTACCTCACGCTCTCTGTATGGGATTCCCATTCGACCGATGATGTACTTTCCATATTCATGTAAAAGATGGTTCAGCGCCTCGATCGACTCCGGGTTCTCCACAATGATCCCGATTAATGCAATTCTTGTTTCCATGGTGCTCCTTTCTTCACTAACGTATTTTTTGTAAAGAAAAAATAGCCGCATCCTCCGAAGAAGATACAGCTAAAAATTTCATACGCAAAATAGAAACTGTGCCCATATGACATTGACGCAGTCTCTCCCTTATGGCATGCCGTATCTTTCACCTCAATGAAATTTTGGTGTTAGTGACAATTCTTTTTTGCAGGCGAAACAGCAAGAACGTATCTCGGCTGTAACGTGTGCAGTTATGCGATAATATTAGCATGTGACCTTTGAAATCACAATGTAAATTCGTTATGTTCTTTTAAATATGCAAGAAAACCCTCGCAGCCGCTTACAACATCCCGATAGGTTGCCTTAAAATCCCCGGTATACCACGGATCAGCGACATCTCCTGCCTCCGACAGCCTGTGCGTGTGTTCATATCCCGCAAAGGACAGCATTTTGTAGATTTTACCCTGACTGTCCTCGCCTCCGGCGATTTTTATCATGTTACGGATGTTCGCAGTATCCATGCCGATCAGATAATCATAGTATAAATAATCGTTTCTCGTCATCTGACGCGCCCTGTGCGGGATGAGTGGAATGTTCTCTTCCCTGAGTTTCCTTACCGTTCCGTAATGTGGTGTGTTTCCGATTTCTTCGCGGCTTGTCGCCGCGGAATCAATTTCAAAATAATCTGCCAGGTTCGCTTCCGCCGCCAGATGGGCAAAGACACTCTGCGCCATGGTGCTGCGGCAGATGTTGCCGTGGCAGATGAAAAGCACTTTTATCATTGTTGCATAACCTCGCATTTCTTAGTTTTTCTTGGTATTTCGGGCTTTGTAAGCCTTTGTGAATTTTTCTTTTCTGGCATAACCTGGTTTATTTTCTCATAATATCGTCCGCAAAAGGTGTAAAATAAGGTGTATGTTTTTCCATTTTACACCTTGCTATTTTCAATTAAAAATCGTAATTACACAACCTGAATCCGGGCAACTTCTTCCCTGGCATCCTCAAGATTTACATGCGTATATGTATTCAACGTTACGCTGATGTCTGAGTGGCCCATCAAATATTGCAATGCTTTTGGATTCATTCCGGATTTTGCCATATTTGAGCAATAGGTATGCCGACATACATGAGGGGTGATGACAGGCATCTGTACTTTGTAAGTATTATTATACTTCTGAATGATGTGTTGAAAATAATGCTCCCAGTGCAGGGAATAACAGATACTTTCATTTTTATCAAAGTATAAGAATCCACTTTTTCCATCTACCATAGGTTCTGCTTTGGGCGGGTTCCGTTTTTCTATTATTTTCCGAAAGCATTCCTCTACATCCGCAGTCATAGGTATCTTTCTCGTTCCGCTGGTTGTTTTAGTCTCTTGAATATAATATCCGATTTTTGATTTTTTCTGCAATTGATGATCGATGTTGATCGTATGCTCCTTGAAATCAATATCAGAAATCGTCAAACCACAAAATTCCGAGATGCGAAGGCCTGTTTTAAATAATATGTAAATTCCTTCATAATACCTGCAAAAATGAGGGTCTTCCTTCACAAACCGTAGGAACTTTCGTTCCTCAGCCCTGCTGATTGCCTCTCTTGTCACACTGTCATTCACAACCACTTCCATTAGCTGAAACTGAAATGGATTTTTCCTGATCAGGTCATCATCCACTGCCAACTGAAATGCCGGACGAAGAACTCCTCGGATTGAATGGATGGAACTATAGCTTTTCTTTTCTACCTGCTGAAGATGTATCAGCCAACATTTTGCATCCGAAATCCGAACCGTATCAATCCTTCTTTTTCCAAATGGATCTTTCTTCAATAAATTGATAACTGTTCCGTATCCTGCAACTGTAGTAGGTCTGACACCGGTTTTTGTTGATGTATATTTTTCAACCAGTTCCAGTACCGTCATATTTCCGCCATTTGTTGCAATCTGTTCAAAATGATCTGCCTGGATTTTCTTCTCCATCTCCCGAAGCGATAAAGCCCGGTGCTTTCCTTTCGGAGTTGCATCGTTATGGTCTAAGCGCCAGCTATATACGCAGCGCTCCTTTCCCATCTCATCGACATACTTAAATCTATATCTGCCATCAGATAACTGTATTTCTCCATTGTGTAATATACGTCCTCTATGATCTCTCCTTTTTTCACTCATAATATTTCGTCTCCTTCATTAAATGCTCATTTAACTTGGAAGACCGTCTCGGTTTATTCATTATACCACAAGACCTTCTCTTCGCTAAGATAAAATGAACATTATTTTCATTACTATTTCTTCTATTCTGTCACTTAAACTGTACTGGCTGTGTCCAGATAATCTTCAAATAATTTTCTTTTGAACCGGATATGCGAACCAACTTCCAAAATAAAATCTGCTCCTTCATTTTCACCTGCGATTTGTCTCAATCTCTTTTCTCCAATTCCGTAATATTCTGCTGCTTCGGAAACATTTAAAGAATATTTCTTCCAAACAGGTATTGTTTTTTCTGTATGATTCATTCGCATTCCTCCTTCCCTCTGTTTGTGTTCAACAGCGTTTTCGCTTTCTCCATTTTCATACTTGCAATCGCTTCTCGTTTGCTTGTGCCTCCAACATACACGAGTGTACACATTTCTAAAATACGGTCATAGATACGCCTTTTATCCAACATGGTCTCGCTTTTTATTTCTTTCAGCGGAAGATTCGTTGTGATGATCAAAGGTCGTCCCGAACGGATCCTGCGGTCTATGACACTAAAAATAATTCCTAACGCATATTCTGAATTTCGTTCCACTCCAAGATCATCAATAATCAAAAGCTGGTAAGAAGCCAATGCATTGATATATTCCGTTTTGTCTGCCAGTGGAAATATATTATCAATAATGGTATTGAAATTTGTCATCTTTACCGTTACTTCCCGCTTAAGAAGTTCATTGGCAATACACCCGGCAATATAACTTTTCCCGGTACCAACCGGTCCCCAGAACAAACAGCCTATATGATTTCTTTTCATTTCCTCCCAGTTATCAACATAGCTTTTTGCCTTATGCATTACTGCATCTGACATATCTGCATTCTCAAATGTCCACTCTTCCATCCTGCTCTCGTCAAAACAGATGCTCGTATTTCTACTGACTAATTCCCGGTGTTCTTTCTCTTTAAAATATTTTTGTTCTTCTTCATACGCTTTTCTGTCACAGGCACATTGCCTGGAATGTTTCTTCATCCCCATAAAGCCACCCTCTGGGAAAAATACTTCTTTCGCTTCACCACAGACTTTGCAGTATCGCAAACCATCACTACCTACACATACGGTATCTTCTTCTCTCATCACAAACTCTCTCCTTTCCCATAGCAATAATTTACTTCATAATATTTATTACTTTTATATTTCTCAGTTACTTTACTAGGTGCCACATTTCCGACTCCTGTACAGCCATTTTTACGACCAGATGATGGTTGCTTTTCCGACTCCATCAAAGCCATCTTTTCAACCGCCTTATTCTCAACCGGCTGTAGCCCAATCTCATCAGATGGTATTTTTACATATAAATGATTGGGTTTTGAAAATCCACCGGATCTGCGAACCAATAATCCCTCATCATCTAATTCCTTCAATGCTGTTTTTATAGAAGATTTGCATTTGCCGATTTGAACAGACAATTCATCTATTGGAAATATCAGATAAACATTTCCATACTTGTCTATCCAGCTATTCTTTCTTGATATCCGCGCCCGGTCGTACAAAATCATATAAAGATATTTTGCAGTTTGAGAAATTCGCAGTTTTAGCAAAAACTTCGGAAACTGGAAGTATTGAAGCATCTGCTCTGACTCCTTCATGTATTCATATTTCATTCTTTTCTCACCTCGTTTCTGTTTCTAATTGTTGTAAAAATCATTTTTATGCCGGCTCAAAAAATGTCCTTACACATATTCAAAAGATGAAGGGCATAAATACAGGCTCTTGATGAAAATTTTTTATTTTTCCTGCAAAAAATACCCTTTCATTAATACGAAACGCTGAGAGGCATTTTTACAGCCCCCTGAAGAAAACTTTTTTATTTTTTCTGTTAATTAAATATTTGAAAATAAAAAAACACTCACCTATCCAGGTGAATGCCTTATCAAAATTTTCTTATTTTGTTGTCTATGATGCTTACTCAGAAACGCTTGCGTATCTGCTAAAATGTAATTGCCTGCAATTATATTTTCACGTGGGTATGGGGACGTAATCCCCATCAAGTCTGCCACTCGTAAGTAATACAAAATTGTCAAAATGACAATACTGTAATACACGGGTGGATCTTGCTCTGGTTGTAACGTATGAATTCATACAATAATAGGCCCAAATGGGCACTTTCACCATTTGAGCCTATATATTATATATGTCTTTCAAATGATAGCTTAAAAAATAGCTGTCTAGACGGTATGTTTTTAACGTAGAATTGATTTTATGGAAGACAAGGCATGGAATGCTTTGTACCTTTAATGGAAAAATTTAATGATATTTACCATGTACAAAAAAGAAACGGCAGATAAAAAACATCACACGAATCCTTATCGTGCTGTAAACTATATAAGAGATGAGAACGGAAATCCTATATGCCCTAATGGACGTAAATTTCTTTTCAAACGAAAACAACATGTAAGATATAAAAAATATGGACGTACAGAAGAAATCTATCCAAGCTTATTAAGTGTACCCTTTTTACATAAAACAGTGACGATTTTCAAAAAACATATATTAATGTAAAGAAACGCCAGAACCAGCATTTGTCGGAACTAGCGTTTCTTTAGCAGAGACTTATTTTACAGCCCCGTTTTTTGCTTATATTATTTTCCTCCGTTGGATTTCAATTTTGGAAAGAAGATGACTATCTTAAAGCCCTTTTCCCACGGGGAAGCAGCTTCCAGACGAAGGTTTAGATCGTCAGCCATCTTCTTAACCAGGTAAAGCCCTATACCGGTAGCTTTCTTTCTGCTGTCAGTAGAATCCCCGGTAAAGCCCTTTTGAAAAATATACGGCAGATCATATTTTTTTACACCGATGCCATTATCCTCAACTGAAAGGACATCTGCGATCTCCGAATGTATCATAGAGATTGTTAGCATGGGACTATCGCTGCTATATTTTATGGCATTGCTCACGATCTGTCCCAACATAAACTGAAGCCCTCTACGGTCTGTATAGACTGTTTCAGATTGCAGTTTATTGATAATTACAAACTGCTTTTCTTCCAGAAGTGGGGCATAGTCCTCCAGAACTTCCCCCAAGCAGTCATTCAAATTGATATCCTTAAACTGATAATCCTTTGTACTGCTCTTTAACCGGGCATAGTATAACATCTGAGTGACATCCTCCTGAAGCTGACTGCGGACATAATCCAGTTTTGCTTGCAGGGGAGGAGACATTTCGTTGCTCCGATTATCCAGGAGCATGGTCAACAACGATAGGGGCGTTTTCGCTTCATGTGCCCAGCCCTCCACATATTCTTCATAGTCCTGTAGGGCATCTGCCATACTGTTACTCTCAGTTTTGTGTTCCTGTAAAACTGATGCCAGAAGCCGGATAGATTCTCCTTCTTCCCGGCTGATGGCACTGAGCAGCCGTTCCTCGTTGCAGATGGCAGGATCACTGAGGAAATCCCGGAACAGCTCTCGGCGGGTGGTCTCCCGCTTGTTTAGTACAAACAGAATTGCTGAAAACAAAAGGAGGCTTGTCAGAACTACTAACCCACTCAAGGTTTGAAATGCCTGAATGTCAGAAATCCAAAGAATGATAGCACAAAAGCAATCCACGCCCAACAGCAACAGCAGCCAGGGGTAGTACCGTTCTATCATGTGCCAAAGCCGCTTCATGGAGCCACCCCCGTTTCCAGACGATAGCCCATCCCACGAACCGCAACGATTCGCTGCTTCATCTCAAGACCGGACATCGTCTTTTTCAGCCTGGTCAGATTAACCTGCAAGGCATTTTCGTCTATGTATTCCGTGGTTCCCCATAGTGCTACGCAAAGCTGCTCCGTCGTGACCAGAGCATCGCCGCCGGACAAAAGAGCAACCAACAGTTTTCCCTGATTTTTTGGAAGCACGACAGAGGTATTATGAATATAAAGCGTGTAGGTCTGCTGGTCTAACAGGAAATCTGGTCCCTCTATGAGATTGGTACGGCCTTCATACCTTTTGAGAATATTGGATACCCTGGCAAGAAGTCGATCTTTTCTGCACGGCTTCGTCAAATATTCATCGGCACCCAACTGGAACGCTTGCAGTTCATCCTTTACCTGATCTCTGGAAGTCAGCACCAGGACGGGGATAGCGGTTTTATTCTTTAGCTCCTGGCAGATTTGAAAGCCACTGATCTCCGGCAAATTCAGGTCTAAGATCACAAGGTCAGGACGGAGGGCTGCCAGGAGCCGAGCGGCATCTTCCAACTCGGTGATTGCCTCCGCAAGATACCCGTCCTTTTGAAGCATATTGCAGAGTTCTTCCCGCATATAGACTTCATCTTCCACAACAGCAATTCTTTTCACGGCAGCACCTCCTTCCAAATTATTCTTCTCTCTGTGGCTGCATCAGTGTCAGCAAATACCGATCACTGGAGCGCTTGACCACTCTCATATAAATATATTCTATCACGCAAAGCAGCAAAATCATAGCAGCAGATACAAACATCATTTCAGCCACTGTCCCACGGGTTCGGGACGAGAGTATCCCTGTAAATAACGCCCTGACTCCAAACAAACTGCTGACAGCCGCAACCAATACAGGAAGTCCCATAAACCAGGTAATTTGCTTTCCAGCAGACTGGCAAAGGGTTTCGTAAGTAGCTCCCAGGCGGATCAGAGTCTGGTATCTGCGCCCGGTTTTCTGCTGACTCATCAGGAACTGAACACCCACGATGGTGTTGGCAACTACCAGGAAAACAATCGCAAGATAGAGGGTAATATAACTGGATGCTATGGTGTAGAAAAGCTGACGACCCATATTCTGAAGATAGCTTTCATATTCAATGTCAGTTTCGTCCAGCTTCTCGTTCAAATCCAAATATGCAGTCATAAGGCTATTTCCATTCAGAGCTTGCTCACTGAGCACCGCATTGACATAGGTATCATACATTCCCTGACTATAATATAGAAATGCTTCATCCGGAAGAATCAATGCAAAGGACAAGGTTATAGAACGGTCCGTGACCAAATTCACAGACTGAACCTCTCCTGTAAGATGAATCGGACTACCATCCAGTTCCACCTTGGGATGCCCGGCCAATACTTGGTTCAGCATTGCGGTACGGCTTACCGTAGTAAACTCTGTATCAATATAGACAGCGGCCTCCTTTTCGCCTAATTGGAGAGCCGGATTGCCGGACAATTCCAACAAACGATTATAGTCCGATAAACAAATCAAATATGGGTATGTGGCATAACCAAGATTGTTCAGAAGGACATCCCGGTCTTCCGACTGGGGCAGGCTCCGAAGAGAGTCCATAACAGCGTCCATGCTGTAGGCATTATCATAATCTTCTGTGGTGCGAATACGCCCAACCCTCATTTCAAAAAGCTCTGAAAATTGATTTTCCAAACTGTTTTCTTTCAGGACTGCCTTTATATTCGGAAGAACCTGCGATGAATCTTCTGCAGTATGATCTTCAAAAGTATAGTCGATTACATGGCCAGAAGACAGGTTATTCGTTCCTGCAATTCCTACGCCCGCACCAAAACAACACAGCGCCGCCAGAATCAGCAGGGAGCTGATGGCCATGGAGTTTGACTGATGAATGACATTCTCCTGAATCTGCCGGAAGGTAAATACATGAAGCTGCTTATTTCCTTTTCCTTTCTTAACAATCAAAGCAATCAGTGCACGCATCCCATAGAAAAGCAGCATCGTACCAACTATGCCCAACAGCAAAGTCAGTCCCATCATACTTACCTTTGTCCATGCAATTCCCTGAATCGCCATGTAGTAAGCCACTGCCAACATCACACTTCCGCATATAGCAGCCAGTCCATAGATAACAGATGGCATTTGCTTTTTGGGGCGGTTCGTTGGCTGGGATAGCAAAGTACCGATCTCCTGGCGGCTGATTCGTCCACTCAAAATCAGAAGTGCCGTCAGCTTAATTGCCAGAAATCCTGCCAGCGTCCATTCAATCGCAAACCAGGATAAAGAAAACTGATGACCGATGATCCCCATGCCTACCAGCTTGGCGGTGACAAGACTGACAATTTCTGAAAGCACCACAGCCACAGGTAATCCTATGAGCATGGCAAGAATACTGGTCAGGAAATCTTCCGCCAGAAGCATACCAAACAGTTTACTTCTACGCATCCCCAACATTAGATAAACACCAAACTCATGCCGTCTGCGCTCGAACTGATACTTGCAGGCAAAATAGATCAAAAAGAACAGAATACCGAGGGTCATCCCATAAAACGCAGGAATCAGAAGCAGGAGTTTGTCAACTGCGTCACTCTCCATTTTCTGCAAAAAGAGCATCACATCTTGAGTGGAGATGGAAAGAATCATGTAAAATGCAACAATAGAAATCACCAGGGAGCTGAAAAACAGACCGTTTTCCTTTCGGCTGCGGCGGCTGTTCCGAAGAATGAGATTAGAGAACATTTGCGCTGCCCCCTCCCAGTTGCGCCATCACCTTCAGGATGTGCCCGTAGAACTCCTGCTGGCTTTCGTCTCCACGCCGAAGCTCATGAAAGATCACGCCATCCTGGATGAACAGGATGCGCTTACAGAAGCTGGCGGCATTGGAATCATGGGTTACCATCAGGATCGTAGCTTGTTCGTCACGATTCAGGCCGGACAGCTTCTCCATAAGACTTCTTGCGTTCTTAGAATCCAGCGCACCCGTCGGTTCATCGGCAAGGATCATTTGGGGATGTAAGATCAGAGCCCTTGCTGCCGCAACACGCTGACGCTGGCCACCGGACATCTTGGACGGAAACTTATCCAGAACATCAGAAATTTCCAGATAGTCAGCCAACTGCTTCAGCCGCTGGCTGCTTTCTGTTTCGGCTACCCCATGCAAGGAAGTCGGGAGCAGGATATTTTCCCTGCCAGTCAGGTTGTCCAGCAATTCAAAGTTCTGGAATAGATAACCAACTTTTTTGCCACGGTACTCGGCAAGAGCCTTTTCCTTGAGGGATTGCAGAGTATCTCCCTCCACCTGAATGCTTCCACCTGTAGGCTGAATCACAGTTGCAATACAGTTGAGAAGCGTGGATTTGCCGGAACCACTGCTTCCCATAATACCGAGAAACTCTCCCGGCATGACCTGAAAAGTGATTCCGTTCAGTGCTCTCGTCTGGTTTGGCAACGTCCCATAGACTTTGGTAAGATTTTCAATATTCAAAATTGGTTTCATGTGAATGCCTCCTATCCATTTCTGGGTAAATGATAGCACAGAAGCACAATAAATAACACTTACAGTCGCTGTAAGGATTCTGTTCCTGTTTTCAGAACAAGAATGACGCATCAAGCGGAATAAGTATATGTTTTGTAAAAACGTCGGGTGACAATGAAAAAATATGCTGGACTACCGGATTGGCTAACTTGCATTTCTTTGTCAATTCTGGTAACCGCTTCAAACATGGAAGTTTCTGTTCTTACTTTTATTATACTCAATCAATAAAATCAACACGGTTCAGCAAATTTTAATTATTTCCAATATGACAAAATTGCTTCCTGTTATATTTATCTATTTCTTTATTTCTCTATTATTCCGATCCGGTCTTCCAAAGGTATAAATAAGGTGTAAATTATTCGTCAATCATCAAAAAATCCTTTAAAGCCTAGGCTTTCACAGCATCCATTAAACACTGCCGTGGCATAAAAATAAAATTTTTATCATATGATTTTCTCCTTGTGTTATTGAAAGATTGTGTAATTCGAACCCTCTATGTTCTCAATCACTTAATGATATATTTTGTTCCTCTGCCTTTTCCTTCAACTGCAATCACACCCTTTTTCTCCATAGCTTTCAGTAATTGTGTTGTTTTTGATTTGCCAAATCGGACATATGGTGCAATTTCACTTATTGGTTTCAGCATCGTCTTACTTAAAAATTTGTAAATCACTTTTTCGTCTTCGGTTAAATTGACATTCGTTTCAATTATCGGTAGTACAATTTTTATAGCATTTTCTGACACTTCAAATTCTGGTTTTATCAAACTCTCTGCATATAGTTGTTTGATTCGTGTAATTCCTGTTCCAAATATCTCTACTAATCCCAGTCTGTAAAATACATTTGCAAGATTTCTATTTCTTAAAATAGATAGTTTACCTGATAAATATTCTTCTGCCGTTATTCCAGCCGGCAATCCACCAGGAGACACCACTTCTATTCTATCATCAAACATAGAAACTCTGATGTGTGAATTAATATCCCATACCCTATGAATCAAAGCATTTGCAATTGCTTCTCTGAAAGCTGCTTCCGGTATTTTCTCTACCATCTTTCTGTCAGCCCCCTGTATTACTTCATATTGGTAATAATCTCTAAATACAGCAAGTGCTTTTTCATATATTTCTAAAACCGATATATGTTCAAACGTTACTCTTTTTTGAATAATACTGATATTCTCACCGAACTTAACAATATCAATTCCTGAAAAATGATTTTTATCTGCCAAAAGTCCCGCTGCATTATTATAACCATTTATATTGTCATACAGGTTCAATGTCTTTAAAGTATCTTGATTGAAAGTTTCAATGTAAATATTTTCTTTCAGTTTACACTGTAAAATTTCAAAAGATAGCTCCTGATCTTTACAAGGTAATTCTTCGAAGCTAATATTTTTTCCATCTAATACAAGCCTTGAAAATCCCAATGTATCTACCTCTATCGTTGCTGTATCATTTCGTTTGTATGCTTTTGATTTATATAAATACGGTTTTTGAAGACCACTTTTTACAGTAAGTTTTATCGTCTGGTCATTATTCTGTATTTCAAGTGTATAGTTTGGTTGAGGTGATATACTGTCATTGATTTTATTTTCGATATCCAGACAGGCCTGTTTTACATCTGGCAATCCTTTCACATTTCCATTATCATCAACCCCAAAAAGAATTGTTCCACCATTGTAATTCGAAAAGGCACTAACTGTTTTCAAAAAAGTATTCGTAATCGTTTCCTTGAATTCTAATATTCTTGTTTCACGCATAGTAATCGTTCCCTTTCCAACCATAATGATTATATTATATGCAAAAATACGCAAAAAATCAATCGTATTTTTTTACGATTGATTTTTTAATTGATTTTGAGTGTAGTATTATTTTTTGGCCAACTAAATTATGACAACTTTTTTAATTATTCCGATTCGGTCTTCCAAAGGTATAAATAAGGTGTAAATTATTTGTTTCTATCTAGAACATCCTACAAAATCAAGTCTTTCTCGCCATACTTTAGATGTTGCCGTGACAGATGAAAAGGACTTTTATCATAATTTTGTTTTCTCCTTGATCAGCTGGTTTTTCTGAATATGCTGTACGATGCTCTGAAATTATGAATTACTGTAAGCACATTCCTATAACTACCATGCTATTTTATAAATCTACAGATTCCTATCCCACTTCCCGCCTATACTCCTCAATCGCCTCAAGGAACCTCTCTCCATACTTCGCAAATTTATTCTCGCCCACCCCAGAAACATCCAGCATTTCAGGCTTGGAAGACGGCTTTTTTGCTGCCATATCGATCAGGGTCTTGTCACTGAAAATAATATACGGCGGCATGCTTTCCTCGCGTGCAATTTCAAGGCGGAGTTTTTTAAGCCGCTCAAACAGCTTGTAGCCGGAAGATGTAAGTGTTTCCACACTCCTTGCTTTCTTTTTCGTTTTGGCGGCCTTTTCCGGCTGTTTATCTTCATCTGTGATCTTAATGGAAACAGAAGCCTCTGGATTTTTTAAACCACTGATATCGCCAAGTTTGAGAACCTGATAATCTCCCACACGAAGATATCCCTCTAATACCAGCTGCTCGATCAAACGTCTTAACAGATTCTTGTTTGTTCCTGCCAGAACGCCGTATGACTTGTAGCGAACAGCTCCTATTTCCTCCAGCCTCGCCGTCTTAGCTCCTGCAACAGTGTCAATAATGATCTGCCTTCCATATCTTCCCTTCGCTTCGTATACGCAGTTGATCACTTTTTTGGCTGCTTCTGTCATATCCAGAGTTTCAAATTCCCGCAGGCAATTGCCGCAGTCCTGACATGGTTTTTCCGGATTTTCCCCGAAATACTTTAAAATATAATTGCGCAGACATTCTGTTGTATAGCAGTATCGCTCCATCACCTGCAGCCGCCGGGCATCCCTTTCCCTGACCGTCTCCCTGTCCGCCGGATCGAGATCCTGCATTTCCTTATGATCCAATAAAAACCGGTTGATCACAATATCCTGCGGTGAAAATAAAAGAATGCACTTAGCGTCAAGTCCATCACGGCCGGCTCTTCCTGCCTCCTGATAATAATTTTCCATACTCTGCGGCATATTATAATGAATGACAAAACGGACATTTGATTTATCGATTCCCATTCCGAAGGCATTTGTTGCAACGACAATACTCGTGTAATCGAATACGAAATCATCCTGCATTTTTTTCCGCTCCCCGGCACTCATTCCTGCATGATATTTTCCCACAGAAATCCCCTTGCTCTTAAGCAGTTCATATACATTATCAACGTTTTTCCTTGTCGCACAATAGATAATTCCACTGTCACCGCTATGCTCGGAAATATATTTCAAAATATACTGCTCTTTATTCTTAGGCTTGTCCACCTGAAAAAACAGATTTTCCCTGTCAAATCCATTTACCAATGTAAAAGGATTCTGCAGCCCTAACGTGCAGATAATATCTTCGCGGACGGTTTCTGTTGCTGTAGCTGTAAATGCACTGATGATCGGACGTTTCTCCAACGTTTTGACAAATTCAACAATTTTCATGTAGCTTGGGCGGAAATCCTGCCCCCACTGTGAGATACAGTGTGCTTCGTCCACTGTCACCATTGAAATAGGTACGCTTTTTGCAAGAGCGAGAAAACCCTCTGTGACGAGCCGCTCCGGCGCTATATAAATAATTTTGTATGTGCCCTGTCTTGCTTTCCTGATTGTCTCATTATAATCCTTTTCAGAAAGGGAGCTATTGATAAATGCTGCCTGCACTCCTGCCTCATTTAATGCTTTGACCTGATCCTGCATAAGTGAAATAAGCGGCGAAACCACCAATGTGATTCCCGGCAAAAGCACTGCCGGGATCTGATAACACACGGATTTTCCTGCACCTGTCGGCATGACTGCAAAAGCATCTCTCCCCGCCAAAATGCTGTCAATGACAGATTTCTGTCCCGCTCTGAACGAATCATATCCAAGCAAAATTTTTAATGCCTGTTCGGGGGTATGGTATTTGTCATTATTACATGTATCTTTTGTTTCCGCGTCCGAAGTATTGATATCTTTTGATAATAATTTCATGTGTCATCCTAACTAAAATTGTGTTTGTTTTATGTTATGTTTATTTCTCTATTCCTTTTTCTATTGCATTTGCAATCATCTTCAATCTATTTACTGTTGCTTTAGCATTTTTCATCGTGTATGTTGTATTTTCCTTTGCAGATGCTTGTTTATTCATCTCTAAAACATCTATCTCATCCGTTGAAAGAAGAGAAAAAACATTTAAAATTTCTTCAAGAGAAGGAGAATTATCCGTCATTCTTAATAACAAAAACATATCTCTTGCAGAAATACTTTCCAACATCTCTTGCTCTTTTCTAAAAGTAGCAACGATTAGTTCAATTAAATTCTGTTCTCTTTGCTTTGTTGAAATCAACTCTTGTAATCTTGATTTTCCATCAGGAGATTGAAATATTATCGCAATCTCCTGCAAATTTAATCCCAGTTCTTCTGCTTTTTTTGCTATATCAATCAATTCCTGATCCGTTATTAAGGCAACTTTTTTCCTTGATGCAAAGTTCTTTATTGTATCACCACTAAATCCAGCACCTACAATTGCAACATAATCAGCATTATTCTTCTCTTTATGAGCATCGATTGCCACATCGCTCACATCATTATGTGAAACCTGACCACTTGATTTTGACTTTGCGTCAACGATAGCCGTTACTTTTTTTCCTTCATCATCTATCCAACGTACTACTACATCAGTATTTCCTGGTCCACCTACTCTTTTCGCTTCAAAACCCATATATCTAAATACTTTTGCAATCTCTTCTTCAAAAGCTACTCCTGAAGCTTTTCCCTCTGCTAATGGATCTAATGCTGCTGCACTTAATCTCTCAAACAAATCATTTTCAGATGGATTCTTTTTTGTTTCGGCAACTATATTTTCCTTACTATTTATTTCCTCCATATATACATTTTTATCTGTCAATGGAAGCGTATTCGCAAATTCCATGCCAAAGGTTGTTGCCTTTAAATGCAAGTACTGTGGTTCTTCTAATAATCCAGCTTCAACCAAAAAACCAGCTATCCATCTTGCCTTTTCATTATTAAGACCATATTCCTTTGCTTCTTGATAAATTTCATTCCTTGTAACATCGTTTTCTGCAAAAAGAATCATTTCTCCGACAAAACGATAATGGCAATGCAAAATCCTTATAAAGTCTATATCCACTCCTGTTTCACACCATTCCTTGGCAACCGAACTGGTAATATATATATTTCTTCCAACTTCTTCCAGTAACCCAGAAGCCTTCAGAAATGGCATCATTGACTCTATACTGCTTACCTTCAAATTAAACTCATCACCAATATATTTAAACAGCTCTATCCTTGTTACCTTTTCACACGAATACTCTAATATTTTTCTTAAATTTTCAATTTTATTTGGGCTTGGAGACCACAAATTATATGTACAACGCTCTTTCTGTAATAAATTGTTATCATATAATTCCTGTATCATATTTGATATTTCTGTCGGAGCCTCGCTAATCTTGTAAGAAACTTCAGCATCTTCGAATGAATCCAGCATTTCTGGAGTAACTAGAATCCATTCTTTCAATGCTCTTTTCCCACTTTCAGTTACTACCCATTTTCGATTTCCAATAATATCAATAAGCCCTAATACTTCTAGCCAATCCATTCTTTTTCTTGTATTAGAACAATTTTTCCACTTCAATTTATATAAATCACAAATTTTTTCATCAACTTCCTGCACGGTGCTTGGTTCAGAATCTAACACATATAAAATCTCTCCAAATATACGAAACCTCTCTTGCATCACACTTGCAATATTATAAAATGACAAATTTCTATGTAACCATTCGCCTGTTTCTGATAAACACAAACTTCCGTTATGATTTCCAACGATTCCAATTCCTTTCAGAAAAGGGACATATTCTCTCCATGTTCTAGGCTCAAAGACACCTTCCAATTTAGGGAAATCATCCATACCGTTTGCATTACCAGATGCAATCTGCTGGATCAATCCTATAACAATCTTTGTATATTCACTTTTACTTCCTAATAAATCTGGAATGGACCATGATTTTTTTCTCCACATATTTTTTATTTCTGTATTCATCAAAATCCCCCTTATGCCGGACTCTTTATCAGCATTCCTTCTGCTATCTTACCTGTATGATTGTCTGTATCATTTTTTCAAAAGATTGAGCAAAGCGCACATCATCTTCTTCTATACGTTTTCTCGGTCCTTTTATATGATTTTTGTGAGAACCTCGTCTTGCTTTCTTATTAAGGTGTCTCTCCATCAACATTTGGTCTATATTTTCATCAGTATACCACTTACCTGATTGTTGAATGGCATACGCACCTTTCCCAAGTGCCATAGCAGCTACCCCATAATCCTGAGATACCACAATATCACCCTTATGACAAATGCTAATCAGCTTGTAATCTACTGCATCAGCTCCTGCTCCGACAATAATCTCATCGCTATAATCTGAATATAGCACATGGTTCGTATCACAAAGCAATGTTGTCGGAATATTATATTTTTCTGCCAATGATTCAACAATGCCCACCACCGGACAAGCATCTGCATCTACAAATATCTGCATTATTACCTCTATCCACCTTAATTATCTTGTCATTGAAAGTAAGTTTCTAATTTTCTCAATCAATGTAATATCCGCCGGCAACCACTCTACATTATTCAATTCGTCCTTTGTTAACCATCTTGCTGCCTCATGCTCTTTTAGCACAAGATTTCCTCTTACAATTTGACACCAAAAACAATCCATAGAAAGATGAAACTGTGGATAGTCGTACTCAACTGTATCCATCAATTCTCCAACAGATACCTCCGTATCAAGTTCTTCTATAATTTCACGCTTCAACGCTTCCTGAGGTGTTTCTCCTGATTCAATTTTTCCACCCGGAAACTCCCAACCGCCTTTGAAATCACCATATCCACGCTGTGTTGCAAAAATGATTGTTTCTCCATTCTCGTTAACTGCTTTTATAATCGCAGCAACTACTTTTACTGTCTTCATATATCCTCCCATTAAGAATTCACAATGTACTCATAAATATCTTCTCGCACCGGAACGTCAAGTATCCACTCTATTTCCACTGCTGTTTTCTCGGTATTTGTCATTGTAAATTCTTTGGTATTTCCACTTGCTGTCATATGACCAAGATAATAGAACTCCTTCGAAACCTTGTCATCCTTGTTTTTTCTTACAAAAAGTTCTACTTGAATACCTCGTTCCTTTGCTTTCAAAAAATTTTGAACATCCTCCGACTGTAAATTTCTTCCAGATTTTGAAATAGCAATCAAACGATCTCTAAATCCTGGTATAAAATGATCTTCATATTTTGTGGTATCACTGATATCCTCTGCTTTATCATAATTAATGAAAACAGGAAATGTTTTCGTCTTTTTATCAAACTTATAACCACCAATATTTAATGGTACTTCGTTTTGCTCCCAGTTCAAAAGTCGGCAAACATCCTCATATGTATATTTCTGATATAAAACCAAATCTGTCTGATCATAAGTGTTCTTGTAATCTCTTTCATATCGACTTATTCCAAAGTCAACAAGTTCCTGAAGCACACCATAAAACTCATCATTTGCCAACATCTGCATAAATAATTTTGTTGGTTTATAATCATTTCCTTCTTGCTCCATAAATACGCATTGCGAATATGTCTTTTTACTTGCTCCAGCAGGAAATTTGTTTGTCATAACATTTACAATATTCTCCTTCTGGTCCTGACTGATATTTTTTCCATACTCTCTCATATCCTCTGATAAACCCGCAAATAAACCAATTTTTGATAAACCATGAGCGTATGTAAGTATTCTCTTTAGTATCTGAAGTTCCTGAATACGTTTTCCATTAGCCAATTTTTTCGAAACAAATTCAATTACTTTTTCTTCATCCTCAGATAACCGGATCTTATATTCTTTCTCATATTTCACCAGAAACTTATAATATGATCCGAGGCTATTGTTATCAAATATTCGCATAACATCCATCTCACCGTAATCATCAAAATCATGTAAACGAGGAATGCGCCCAAGTTTATTCTTTAAATTTGTGTAATTTTCTTTGATAAGCTTAATGTCACTAAAATTTGCATTGTCTACAGATGCAAAAATTCTTTTTCTACTAATCTCATCAAAATGAACCGTGGAAGCTCCGGGAATCACTCTTCCGCCTTCCATAATATATCTACGAATATTGTCCTTGTTATAGGTTCTATCCCCTGATAATGCAATTGGAATCATGAAATTGTTATTGTAATTCCCAATGAAATCCAAAATGACTACATACTCTTTTCCATTTGCTTTTCTAAGTCCTCGCCCAAGCTGCTGAATAAAAACAACCGGTGACTGTGTTGGTCTTAGCATAATAACCTGATTAACCTCAACGATATCAACACCTTCGTTCAAGATTTCAACCGAGAAAATATAATCTAATGGTTGATTCTCAATTGTTGCATCTTCTTCATTCATAGCAAGCCTTTCAAATACATTCTGCCTCTCCTGTTCCGAGGCACTACCATTGAGGGCAATTGTTCTAAATTTTTTTCCTGTTGATGGGTTAATCATTTCATTAAACTTTGCGGATAACTCCTCTGTTTCCTTAATATTGCTACAGAAAATCAATCCCTTCACCTTATCCCCACTATATCCGTAATAGTCAGCCTGATTGATAATATGTTTTACCCGTTCCTCACTAGTAAGCATTGAGAAATCACGACTAGTATCCCCATTATCACCAATGATTGCTAAATCTGTAATTCCAAAATAATGGAATGGACAGAGAAGTTTTTCCTCCATTGCTTGCTGTAATCGAATCTCATAAGCAATCTGATAATTAAAAAGTTCATAGACATTTCTACCTTCCATATTATCATCTCGCTTTTCTGGAGTAGCGGTCATTCCAAGCCACAACTTTGGTGTGAAATGATTCATTACTTTCTGATATGTATCTGCTGGAACATGGTGCGCTTCATCTAAAACAATACAATCAAATGCATCTTTTTCATACTGTAGTAAATGTTCGTCACGATTTAAGGTTTGTACCGTCGCAAATATATAATCTGCATCATACTCATGATATCCAGCCCCTACTAATCCCATAGAAACAGACTCTGCAAACACTTTTTTATAAGATTTCTTTGTCTGCCTTGCTAATTGTCCTCGATGAACCAGAAACAATACCCTCTTAAATCCTAATTCGCGCATTGCAAAAGCTGATGCATATGTTTTTCCCGTACCCCTTCGTGTCAAGGGTGTGATGGGAAGTTTTTGAGAAAATTTCGTTTTCTCAAATGGCATCTTTACCAATAGCAATATTTAATTGTAAAGGCGAGGTGCAGGAGTCGAACCTGCGTCCTTTACCAAAACTGGTACTGCGCCTCTCCGCTGCGCTATCCTCGCTTAAAGCGGTGGCGGGTTATGACTCCCGCTTTACAATCACCTGAGTTACACCGCTATACTATTTTAAATGAACTTATCAATATACGATATCAACATATTCCAATCAGCAACATTAACGTCCAAATCTGATATATCTGTTATTACTTTTGAATTATTATCATCCAAATTGCCTACTCTATCTACTACCATTTTTCCTTCATTTCTCACTAAATCAATTGGATCACAACTTTCGCTTTCACAAAGAAACTCTCTAATAGACTCAAAATAATAATTATCTGCATCCTTTTGTATGTTTCTAAAAGCATTTATAGACACATCGGAATCCAAAGCATTATGTATCATTTCATGCATTTCTCTATTTTTTATAATAGCATTATATAACTGATCTCTATGATTATTCAATGCCTCAGCAGTTGGAACATAACTTGGATTTCCTTTCTTACCTGCATTTTTGTTATAACATTCGTCAATATTATCAAACCCACATAGCTCTTGTATTAAAATATACTCTTTGATTTCATTCCTCAACTCATCATATTTCTTATCTTTCATGCCGGCTATATCAAAGAAATGCCATCTTCTTAAATTTGTCAATATAGACCTGCCATTTTTCCAAAGAGATGGAACTATTTCTAAATACAATGAATTTTTATAGTATTTTCCACAATCGCCTTTTAGACTACCATTTAACATTTCATTGCTATTCGGTTCTTTAATTTCGAAAGTCAATCTTACTTGTAGCAACTCTTGTATTTTCGGATTTCTATTTTTATAAAAAAAATCCTTTGCGATTAACATATCTGGTACTGCCTTTGTAAGAACAGAATATTTCCTTCTATCATGTTCTATTGTATTAAATTGACGAAAATTTTTACTATCTACAATATCATATTCATTCATTATTTTATTAGCAAGAATGCTATCTATTAATGGATATACTATTAAGTCTTGAAAAGAATCTTCTCGAGGACTCATTTCAAGCAAATCAATGTATTTTTCTTCAAACCATGTCAAAGAATAATTTCTATTTAATAAATTTTCATTCAAATTATTTATCACCCTTTTCTCTCTGTATATTTCAACAATTATTTTTATCTGTTTGCTACATTTCTTACCCAAAAGTGATTATCAACCTTTCCCTTGGAAATAATATATTCTATCTGCTTACCTTTTTTATTTGACACTCTGCTTACTATTGCAACTTTATTTTTATACACTTCATTATCCATAGCCTCTGACAGTCGTTTTAAAATCAATTTTTCACATTCCTCATTTATATTAATTAGCTTGATTAACGATATATATGCATAAAATCTTACCTCACTGTTCTCATTCCGGCTGAATTCCAAAAGGGACTGTAACATATATTTACTATTTTTAATTGATAATCCTAACTTTTCACATTCTGTTAACAAGCTATATAAATAACCAAGTATTGTGATTATTTTTGCATCATCGTTCTTCGCAATATTAGAAAAAGCCTCTATTACCTCTAGCTCACAATTTTGATTAGTGAACATTTTCCAAAACTGAAATGCTATCTGCAAACTACTCTCATTGTATCCAGCTACCAACAAAACATCCTTTCCTTGCAAAAATACATCTATATTTTGATTAATATCCTCATTAGCTACTTTTACACATTTTGCATTTGGATATCTCATAAATATTATTGTTATTAATTTCCAAGCATCCATCTTGCTTGACAAAGTTTGCCTTTCCGCCATAAGTGTTCCTATTGCAGCCCTCAGGATTTTTTCTATCTCATTTACACGCACTTTTACTTTTCCCATAGTAAGAATATTTTCTATTGTTCTATATGGATTGGTAACATATTCACTATAACACCCACCCTTACCTTGCGTTTCATTCTGTGATTCGATACATTCAATTAGTCTATCAATGTGTATATTTGTTTCTTCCAAATCATGCTCAAAAACATTTAAGCTGTATTCTTTGTTGTAAAAGTGCTCATACTTTTCTTTAACCACTTCATCTAATAGCGAAACGTCCTCTCTTTGCAATCTTACATTCTGAACAGCTGCAGGAAGTTTATGACATTGTTTTCTAATTTCATCATCATTGATACATCCTATAAGCCACGACATATATCTATTTATTTCTGTAGTACCAATCTTGTCTAATCTAATTCTACTTAACAATCCAAAAATGTTGTCATACCATCTCCTCAATTTTTTCTCCTTAAAACAATATGCCACTTCCAAGACATCACTTTGCGAAATTCTATACTGATTTCTTTCCAATGCTGATAAATACACTTTTGATATTAAATCACCCGCATATTGCTCGTCTGCCCATGTTAATATCTCAGACTTCAAATTTGTTGCCATATCTTCAAACTGTTTATCACTAAAATATGAACCCCAAAAACCAAACAACAAACACAACGAATTAATCCTTCTATATTTGATTTTTATCCTTGACACAGCCTCTATCCAATCGCTTACATCTTCTGAGGTCACATTATCAGTACAGATACCATATGCTTCTATAAACTTTGATAATTTCTTTTCATCTCCCACTATCAATAATAATTTAATTGTCGTAACTAAAATCTTATGGTCCCTATATTGTAAACAAAGTCCTTGAAGATAAGATACGGTTTTTTCTCTAATCATACTAGTATGCACTATCGAACCATATAATAAGGCTGCAACATAAATATCTACAATTTGATCTAATATATAATCAACACCACCAAATCTAATTGTAAATGGTGACTCGATTGCATTCTCCAACATTCCTTTTGCCACATTTTCATAAAAATTGGAAGAAAATCTGTCTACTACAGGAAAGAAAACTGGTTCGTCACTTTCATTTATAACATCTTGCCCCTGTGGAGAATACTCTATAACATTACGCTCTTGATTGATAATAACATTCATATTTCTTAAATCAATTGCAATGTCATTTATAAACCATCGTGGGATTTTTTTTGTTCCCAAAGCAATATTCAGTGCTTTAACTAAATAAGATATTGCTTTGTTTATTTCACCGTTCCAATACGATTCCATTGCGTCCAATCTATATATTATTGCTTTTTGCAAATTCCCCGGTTCATGCATATCCTTGACATATTTTTTTATTCCATCAAAGTCAATATCTTCTACGGCTTTGTTTCCCAGAATAACCTCTAACAACTCACCGCAAAGTCTATCAAAAGTATCTATTTTTTTAGGATAATCTCGTCCAATAATGACTTCACTATTTAACAACCATTTAGTATAATTACAGCCCTTAAAAGCATCTTTATTCAATATTGTTCGAATATCGCCCACTGTGTTCTCAACAGGATTAGCACTATCTGTTTCAGCTTCAATACGTGCAACCTTTGCATTGCAATAACTCAGATATGTGTCAATAATATCGTTTATCACACTTTCATATGCAATTTCAGGAAACTTAGCAAACTGGGAAATCACTTTGAATTTTTCTCCATTCGGCATGCCTATTATTTCTTTCTGTAGTTCCGTTGCTTCCTTTTCATTCTCATCGCAAAATAAAAATAAGCTTTTCTTTTTTAATTCCCTTCCTCTCTTTACCTCTTTCATTGTACCTTCGCCAATTCCGTCTTTATTATCGATGAGAAAGACAATAATGTCGGATCGTTCAAGTCTTCTCATATATGATGAGACAACATCACTTGTTGTTGCCCCTTCTTCCTCAAACATATAAACTTCACACATTCCTGTTTCCAAAAGCAACAATCTTAATGCTTCCCTAACTAATGTGTACCTTCCACCACAATTAGAACTAATAAATATATTCACTTTTTCTTTTAATCTTGTTCCTTGCATATTTTACCCTCCAAAACGAAACCATACATAAGCAAAAATACTATACCAATGTTAATTATACCACCCCACTTCCATCTGCTCCACCAAATATTCTATCTTTTTCGACCTTTCCCACCTCCCCAAACTCATCCTTAAACTTCCACTTTATCTCCACCCTATCCTTAGCATACACGACAATCTCCTCCACAAAAGCATCCACCATTTCCCTGTTAAGTCCCGTCAATTTCAACTTTCCTTCCAGCATCTCCAGGCCTGCCACTTCTGGCACATCCACATCTGCCATTTTGGTAACTGCTGCCCTCTGCTTTTCGATATTCTCCTGCAAGCTCGCCAGCATCTGCTCATATGTCTTACGTTGTTCCAAATATGTTTCCTTATCCGTCATGCCAAGCTTGTAACTTTCATAAGCTTCACGCAGGTCCTTTTCGATCAGTTCACGGCTATGCTCCATATCTGAAAGATGCTTCTCTGCCTGCTTTAATCGTTCTGCCTGTTTCTCCCGTTGCATATCCACAACATTTCTGGAATCTACCAGGACATCAATCATCATCTGAAGTGCTTTCTTCACAACGCTCTCCATATCCACATCCAGCACACTGATATTGCATTTTTCATCAGTCTTGTCCAGATAATGATTTGCACAATAATACTTCGGTCGTCCGGCATAAGTATGGGACAGGCGATGCCCACAGTTACCACAGATCATTTTACCAGTCAGGCAATGTGTTTCATGCTTTCTTTTGGCACTGGCACATGTATTTTCTTTTCGCATGGCAGCTACTTTTTCAAAATTCTCCTTGCTTATAATTGCTTCGTGACAATTTTCCACACGCTTCCATTCATCCTCTGGAAGTGCTTTTGCATGTTTATCGCCAACATTCTCAATCTTGAAGCGGCTGTAAATCATCGTGCCGGTATATTGCTCATTTCCGAGGATTCTTCCTATTGCAACATTATTCCAGAGAGGCTTTTTCTCACGATATCTGGCAAGTTGCTTTTCACTTCCTACTTGCATGGCAATATACACGCCCGGCGTATCTATTCCATCCCGGTTCAGTCCTTCTGAAATTTTGTACATAGATTTTCCAGACAGAAACTCTTTGAAAATGCGCTTTACAATCTGACTGGCAAACTCATCCACAACCAACTTATGCTTGTCCTCCGGACTTTTCACATAGCCATAAGGAGCATAAGTAGCTATATACTTACCATTGCCACGCTTTGTATCAAGTGTCAATGATACTTTGGAAGACTGCTCCTCGCTGAAGAAATCATACAGGATTCCCTTAAATGCAACATCAATCTCACCGATACCACCCACGTAATCTGCGCTGTCATAATTATCATTTATGGCAATAAATCGCACACCCATAAAAGGAAATATTTGTTCAATATACTTTCCCTGCTCGATATGATCTCTGGAAAATCTGGAAAAATCCTTTACAATAACGCATGAAATCTGCTTTCTTTTCACCAGTTCCAGCATTCTCTGCATATCCGGGCGGTCCATATTTTTACCCGAATAGCCATCATCCACAAACTCAACCACACTCATTTTGCGAAGTTCCTTATTTTTATTAATAAATCCACGGATAAAAGCACGCTGATTGATAATACTGTTGCTCTCATCTTTTACAAATTCATCTTCCTTTGATAATCTCAAATATATTGCTATCTGCTCCATTTTAAATCTCCTCTCCGTCTGCCATCCTGGCATACTCATCTTTAAAATTCAGGTTAATTACCAGCCTCTTACCCGGATACAGGTAAATACTGTCGACCAGTATTTTAATCATATTTTTATCCAGTGTGACCTCACTTTGAAAACGATAAATTGCTTTCAGCCATTGTATCTTCTTCTCACAAAATCTCTTCACACGCCTGCGGCTTGCCTCTTCATCCGATATCTGTCCCCGAAGTCTCATTATGGCATCAGCGTTTTTCTCCTGCCTGCACTTGAAATCAGCCTTAGTAATCTCTCCCGTAACATAAGACTGATACTCTTTGCTTTCTTCGTAATTTTTCCTGTCAATCTGCTTCTGAATCTTCTGAATCCGCATGTCATGATTTTTCAGTTCCCTGTCCATCACGCCTCGCATGGAAGCCTCCGTCCTGGCACTGTCGGTCAGTACTGCAATTTGAGTTGTAAGCAGGTTATGCACCACCTTTATAAGATCCTGCTCCATGATGGTACAGCCACACTGTTTCCCACCAAAATCATAATTGTATCTGCAGGAATAAAAATACTGACGCTCCAACACTCCATCCTTTTCCAGGATTCTGGAAGCTAAAGGAATTCTTCTGCCACAATTTCCACAGAATAAAATTCCTGCAAAAATATCCTCTTTTATCGGCAGATTCTTTCCCCTGTCAGAGGTAAAAATGCTTTCTTACACCTTCTTATCCATAACAGCTCTTACCTTGTTAAACAGTTCCTTATCCACAATCGCTTCATGGGTATTTTCAACCACAATCCAATCGTTTTCATCCGTAGCATGCCTTGCCTCATTATCATACAGACTGGTACGTCTTTTCCCCTGTACCATGTTTCCAATATAAGCCTGATTTTTCAGGATGTTGGAAATCGTACCGGGATACCATGCCTTTGCCTCTGCACCTTCCTCCACATAGAGATTCCCTGTTTTCAGATAATCTCCCGGTAATGCAATGCGATACTCCTGAAGTGCTTTCGCAATCTCCCTAAGTGTCACTCCATCTGCTGCCAGTTCAAAAATTTGGCGGACAACTGCCGCCGCAGCCCTGTCTATCACATACTTACGAAGTGCATCCCCACTATCCACCTTATAACCATATGGTGCATTGCTTCCGGTAAATTTGCCCCTTTCCATATCAAGCCTGCGACTAACTGAAACACGCTTTGAAATATCCTTGGCATACATATCATTCACCAGATTTTTCAATGCAATTTCCAGTGCCTTATTTTGGTTAAATTCTGCCTCTGTGTCAAAATGATCACTTACCGATATAAAACGTACCCCAAGAAACGGAAATATCGTTTCAATATAATTGCTGGCTTCGATATAATCCCTGCCAAAACGGGACATATCCTTTACAATAATGCAACTGATTTTCCCCTCCCTGACATCATCCATCATCTGCCCGAATGCAGGTCTGTCAAAACTGGTTCCCGACACTGCACTGTCAACATACTCTTGATATTCTATAAATTCAGCCTTATCCCTGATAAATTCTCTTAAAATACTCAGCTGGTTGGCTATGGACTCCGACGGTCTTGATTTCAGTTCCACCGACAATCTGGCATAAAGTGCAACGCGAAAGGATTTTCTTTGCTTTGCAGGTATATCAGCTGTTGCCGGTTCTGGTATCTGAACTGCATTAAATCTATTCTTCGTTCTCGCCATTTACACCGCCTCCTTAAGCTCCAACACTGGCAAACCATCTACCATGGTGTACACAGGCTCCGCATTCTTCTCATTTGCGACATCAAACAATCTGGCAACCTTTTCCATCTCCTGACGATACTTGAACACAATTTCCACCCTGAAATCATCATAAATCAGAATCCTGTCAATAAATGAAACCAGTGCCACACGATCCAGATTTCCAATCACCAGACCTTCACGAAACTGCTCCAGGTCCTTTGCCACAGCAATTCCATTTTCATATATATCGCGGATGATTGTCTCCTGCTCTCTGATTGCCTGTTCAAGTTCCCTCTCTTTTGCCGAAAACTCCTCGCGGTACCTTGTAAACTGCTCCTTGCTGATAATCTCATCACGCAAATCCTGATAGAGGGAAGCCTTAAATGCAGAGCATTTTGTAAGCTCCTGCTTCAGGGCAACAATCTCTTTATCATGGGCAACGGCCTCATCATAATTCACATTCAGCTCATCCAGATGCGCCAGTACCTTTTCACAGTCACACATACTGTTGATATATCCCTGCAATTCTCCCAGCACAATCTGATTCAGGTCCTCCTCACGAATGCAGTGACGACTGCAGGCATCTTTACCGTTCCGGTTATAATTAGAACAGATATAGTTGATATATTCCCTGCCCTTGTATGACTCCTTGCGATGAACCATACTGCTGCCACAATCACCACAATATAAAATTCCCGCATACATATATGATTCGTTTTTTCCAGCAACTGCTATGGTATCCCGACTCATCAGAACCTGTACTGCATCAAAATCCATCCTGCTGATAATTGCTTCATGTGCATTCTCCACTACCACCCAGTCACATTCCGGTACTGCTATTTCCTTCTTAACCTTGTGACTGACGGTTGTCCGCTTTCCCTGTGCCAATGTTCCGATATACACCACATTCTTAAGAATCCTTGATACTGTCTGGGCAGACCATTTTGACTGTCCTGCGCCTTTAAAACTGGTGCTGTATTTTTCTCCACATTTTGCCTTATATTCCGATGGTGCAAGCACGCAATTCTTGTTAAGAATCTTTGCAATTCCTGATGCACTCATTCCCGAAAGCTTCTTTGCAAATATCCCCTGAACCACACCGGCTGCATAAGGATCCGGCACCAGATGATTCTTATTATCCTCTGCCTTTTGATAACCATATGGTGCAAATGCGCCGATAAACAGCCCATTTCTTCTCAAAATGCCCTGACTGGTACGAACCTTCATGGACGTATCACCGTTATACTGCTCATTCAGCAGGTTCTTGAAAGGAATGATCGTATGCGTCTCACTGCTACTGGCAGTCAGGCTATCATACCCTTCCGATATTGCAATAAAACGCACATTATATTTCTTAAAAGTTTTCTGTATCAGCTCATCCGCACCAATACGCTCCCTTGCAAGTCGGGACAAATCTTTTACAATAATGCAGTCAAGATTCCCCGCCTTCATGGATGTCATCATCCTATGAAACTCCGGTCTTTCAAAATTACTTCCGCTGTAACCGTCATCAATAAAAATATCCACCAGTTTCAAATCATCATGGGCATCTATAAATCCCTCCAGTAAAAGTTTCTGGTTGGAAATACTGTTGCTTTCCTTCTTCTCCAGTCCATCAATATCTTCATCTCCCTGAGACAATCTCAGATAAATTCCTGTTCTGTATATATCAATCTGTTTCTTACTCATTACAATTCCTCCTGTCGTTCTTCAACTGCTGTAAAAATAGCTTCTATTGATATCTAAGTGACGCTTTCCGTTCTATATAGCAATTCATAACATCCGTAATGCTACAGCTTCCTGCAAAGGTGGACTGAACAGTATATTTTCCATACCGTTTCGCCTTTCCCTGCTGTTTTGCATCATGTTGTGAACACTCCGTCACATTCAGCTCTTTCGTATCTGTTTCCTGCAAAATACACTCTTCTCCTTCCCTTCAAAAATGAAAAACAGCCTGAAAATGTCCTCCTTGTGGCTAAATCATGAGACACAAAAACCGCTCTCCATAGTTAACAAAGTCTCTTGTTACATCTGCTGTAACAACCGCGCTACATATCACATTTACACACGAAAGCCGAAAAGCACAAACCATACAGAAAAGCTAAATAACTTACATCTTTTCTTCATTTTGGTTCGATATTCATTTCAACTTAAACTGTTTTGACGTCATATATTCTTATAATCTCTGACGCCATACTCTGCATCCATACGATGTTTCCGTATGTAAATATGTATGTAAGCTTGCGCTTACTTTGTTGACCATGGACAGCGGTTATTATTTCATGGTGTCTCATCTGCACCGACATTTTCAAGCTGTCTTACTGTCAACTATTCAATTAGAAAAACTTAACATTGGTCATCACGTTGGCTGGACGTTCGCAATGTTTTACAGGTATTGTGGCTATTTTTTAATCTAATTTCCTACCACATGCTTATATTACATTCCAAGCAAATATTTGTCTACCACTTTTTTCCACATTTTCTGACAAAATATGATTTTCAGCATTTTTACCAGTCACAACCATAACACGAGCCCTTATAAATCATCAGGCAGCTACTATTATACTGCACTTCCACCTGCTATTTTCTGCCCCAGATATGCTATCAACAACTCTTCCAGAGTTGATTGTTCACCGTATGACATGGTTACTTTTATGGTATTTCCTTTACCCGTATCCACCTTAATTGTCTTTGCTTTAATATCTATTTTTTCTTCCATCTGCGTTACCTCCATTAAAAAAATCGCTACCCATAGCTCATTTGAAAATGCATAAACTATGGATAACGATTCTGGTTATCACTTATTCTGTTTTGGACTTCTCTTAACGTCCTATGAAGGTATACGCCGGTCTTTCTGACCCCTCATCGCCCCGTATACGTAAAGGTGTACTCATCTCCGGGAATTACAGACGAGCCACTATCTGTGTTCACGACGCCCTTCTCCATTCCGGAGAAGCACTATCTCCCCTACCTGCATTGCGGGGATCGGGACGAACTTCTCGCCCCTCATGGGTTATTATCCTTACGCAACATACCTGATCCCGCATTGCCCGAACTTCCGTCCAGCCTCTCAGCCTTCATCTCTCAATCCATCAGCCTACTAATATGATAACTGTGACTTTCATCCTGCGGGTATATGATCCGTAATTTTACTCAAATCTGTAACTGCTATTCAGTTGTCAATTTTCATTTTCTTATTGGCTTGTCTAAAGCCTGAATATAGTATAAACCAATCCAGTGTCGTCCACAAGGGACTATCATGGTCTATTTTTGCGAAAAAGGTGTCAGTTTGTGACCTTTTTCTGATTTATGCAAAAATATCATACTGCCTTCTGTCGTGATTGTACACTTCGGCAAAGTATGAAATTTGCAAATCGTGTATTCATTATACGATGGAGATATATGTTTGTCTATGGACATGGTTGGTGTTTTTTCAGGGATTCACACCAGAATCTGGTGGATTTTGTATTATTGCAAAATCATCATTGTAAGTCATCATATCGATAGCATTTGACTATCAATACGTTGTGCTGTATAATTATTATTGTATGTTCAATTTTAAGAAGGAGGGAAAATCATGGCATTTAATAATATTAATCCTATAGCAATTGACTTATTCTGCGGTGCCGGTGGACTCTCTTTGGGACTTGAACAAAGTAATATCACTGTTCCACTAGGTGTAGAAATAAATGCTATTGCGGCACAAACCTACACCAACAATTTGAATGGCAATGTTCTTCAGGATGATATCCGAAACATTACCGGTCATGAAATACTAGAACAGCTCAATCTTCAAGTTGGAGAACTTTTCTTATTGGCTGGTTGCCCACCATGCCAGACTTTCTCTTCGCTTCAAAAAGATGATGTTACAAATGATGCAAGAAACAACTTGATTTTTGAATATACCCGACTAATTCGTGAGACTCGTCCATTGTTTATACTTATGGAGAACGTTCCTGGTCTTGCAAACGGACGCGGAAAGCAAATTTTTGCTCAGGCACTTGCTGAATTAGAGCCATCATATCATGTACTATATGATGTTTTGAATTGTGCAGACTATGGTGTTCCCCAAACACGAAAAAGACTTGTTCTTCACGGAATACGTAATGATGTTTATCAATTACTTATACAGAATCAACCAAATTTTAAAATTAGTTTGCCATCAAAGACTCATACAAATGATCCACAGCAAAACCCTAATCTTTTACCATGGGTGACAGCTGGACAGGCGCTACAAAACAACGCATTACCGGCTATAAATGCTGGTCAACCTGCTCCCGTTGGATATCCAAATCACGAAACAAACGGACTTGCTGAAATAAATATACAACGTATACAATATATTCGAACTCATGGTGGTAGTCGAAACTGTTTACCCCCTCATCTACAGTTACCATGTCATCAAAGAAACAATGTTGGATATTCAGGTGTATACGGTATTATAGATGTTACAAAACCTGCTCCAACCATGACAGGTGGTTGTATTTGTTATAGCAAAGGCAGATATGGACATCCAACAGAAGATCGAGCTATATCCGTGCGAGAAGCCGCACGTTTCCAATCTTTTCCAGATACCTTTGTGTTTCATGGTAACAAAGGACAAACAGCACTTCAAGTTGGTAATGCCGTACCACCACGTTTGGCAAATGCTAGTGGAAATTATTTTATTAATTTGCTCAACTACTTATATACATTATAACGCACCTGGTTATTATCCCAGATGCGTTATTTTTATACTTCCATTTTAGCTAATGAAATGCCCACTCTATTACCATCTGCAAAAGCCCTATTGGCCATTCTTTGAGCAAAATTTTCTTTAACATTACCTATGTATTTGAATTCCTTTTGCGCACCTCTAATGCTACCTTGTATGGTACATCCCCGTTTTACTTTGTTATCAGTTATATATATACTACTTATTTTACTGTACCATTCCACCGAAATCACGTTACTATTTTTTTCTGTTTCAATCTCTACATATGAAAAATACTGTTTTTCTGCTTCTACAATGGCTCGTTTATCTTTGCAAGATTCTCCTCCGATGAAAATATAATTATTTGATATTTTTTCCGGTCTTCTGCAATCACATTTAGCTGTAATACACAACCAATACTCACACAAGCCATCCTCAGAATTTATGCATTGAAACAAATCGCCAAAGTCAATACTGTGTTCTATATTCGAAAGACTTCTATTCATAGTAATTCTTTCATTCAACTTAACTAATTCATTCAAAATATGAGTTGGTTCAACTTTCTCTCCTTTATCCACCATCATTTGTAATATTTCTTCTGGAATGGTAATACTTTTGACATCAATACGCTGAGTCATTTCCTCCTTAAAACTCTCTTTAAAAAATGTCTCTACGTCATCTCGTCCTTCTTCTTTTAACATCTTATTTGCATGATAAAAAAAGGCATCACTTGATATATTTTTAAAAAACTCTGTACGCTTATACAAAGCATCTTGAAATATATTAAAATAGTAAAGCCACAAAGCATCTAATATACTATTAGGTGCCTGTACCATATACTTTGCAATACTTGGTATTATGTTTTCAGGAACCACCTTACCAATTTGTTCACTCGATTCCTCAATATTTTTACCATAGACAAATACCAATCGACCATCAATATTTAATACCGTATCATCACCATTCCAAGATGCAATAAATTGATTCTTTTCAGGTAATAACTTATCAGACCAGGCAAAATATAATTTGTGCCACAAACTCTTGCTATTTTCCCCCATTCCATCAACATTTACAGTTACACCCAATTCTTTTACTTTATCTTTCAGCGGCTTTATATTTCCATTCTTTTTTTCAAAACAATCAATTATATCAGTAACAAATTCATCTTTTAACAACCCTTGTTCTTCGCATTGAGCTGCTGCATATGTTACTTCGCTTTTAGAGAAACCACAGTAATACAAACGCAGAGTTTCACATATGCCTGTCAAATTATGTGTATTAGTGTATATACAAATATATTGCACATTATTTGTTAAAGCTCCATCTATTATTTCTATAGCTTTTTTTATATCTGCAACTTCTGTTAACTCCCAATCAAGGATTAGTAAATCTTTTTGCCTCATCTTATCATTAATTATCTTTACATCCGTTTCCTGTTTATACGGAATAATTGTAACTGCACATTCACAAGATGAAGATATAGCACTATACATTTGTCTGGAAAAAATACATTTCTCTTTATTAGTTTCCATCACATCTTCATATGGTTCTAAAAAATCGTCATCTACGCATATTACATTTTTAATGGACTGATTAACAATTCCATTTAAAATTTCATTCGTATTTTCCATACCTATTCTCCTTCATGTTGACATATCACGAAACATGCACCATCTAATATATTATATTCTTTATCATTGGTTGCATAAATATCCATATCTATGGAATTTAAACATTTTTTGGCCAAATACAAACCTATTCCCCTACCAGATGCTTTCTTTGTATAAAAAATTTCAAAACACCTCGTCAACTCTGTATATGACATTTTGGCACCAGAGTTCATTATCAGTATCTCATTGTCCCTTATCTTTATTTCTATTCTTTTTCTTTCATTTCCATATGCAACCCAATAAATAGCATTATTAATAATATTTAGAAAAACTGGCATTATAATCGATTCAAAAGAATAAATTGTATAATTTGCAAATTCCTCCGAATACACAAACTCAATGCCATCTCTTTTTAAAACCTTGCCATAAAAATTGTCAATAACTTCAACGATATCCCTTCCCGATATATTTGTTTTATTTCTACGAGTAGTTCTATACATTGGCATCAACATTTTATGATTTGATTCAAGATGTTGGAACGACATTTTTAATGGATTGTATATTTCCAAAACCTCGGAAGACTTTTTCGACATATCTCCCAACTTGCTTAGTGCACTAGCAATTTGAGCATATAAAACATTAAACTGATGATCAATTACCTCGATTGACATTCCTATCTGTGCAAGCTCATAAAAAGAATCTATCTGTTTTGTCAATTCAATTTCTTTACTTTTATATGCTTCTAATGTCTTTGTATAATCCTTTTCAAATGTTATATTTTCAAATTGCTTTATGAAAGGAAAATATACGTTTTCATATTCTTGCCGAACAGAATTTAGTACTATATCAAGTTCTTCCATTCTCTTAATGGTCTCTTCTTCACTTAATAAATCAATATTAATTTCTGTTGGAGATAACCTGTATATTATACTTTTACTCTCCAATACTTTTTTATCAAGTTGCTTGCTTATTTCTTTAAAATTTTCAGAAATTGATTTCTCAACTGTATCAAACATACCTTCAATTTCTTTTTTCATTAGAGCATACTTATTGCTATATTCATCTTTCAGTATGTTAACATATACATGCTCATTTGCCGTTTTATCACAATCTTCAAGAACCTTTTCTAATTCATCCCTGTCATCTTCGTAATCATGCAGCAAATCATTTATAGAATCATTTCCAGTCAAAGTTATATCTGGAGAAACATTAATCCTAAGAGCATTAATATCCCTCTTTAATGAACCTAATTTAGCAAAAACATCCCTTGCTTCTTCATTAAGCGTTTTCTTCTTCAAGATAATTGTATCAATTTCCTTCTGCAAGATTAGAATTTCATTTTTCTTTTCTTCCATAACCTTTCGATTATCCATAATCTGCTTTCTGATTTGAACTACTGCTTGATAGTTTCTTTTCTTCTCTTGCTTTATTAAATCCTCTCTCTCTTTTTTCTTTTTATTTTGTTCTTTCTGCTCTTTTCGCTGTTCAGAATTTGTTCCATACTTTTCTTTTGCAATTTGCTTAAAAAACTCCATCAACATTGTCTTCATTGCCCTATAAGCATCATTTGCAACAAATCCTTCTCTTCCAGACTTATCAATCAATCTACTATTTTCCTTTTTTGTAATTCCTATAAAACCAAACATTTTTCTATGACTGAAATAGTAGATACCTGCACTCTTTGATCTATTTTTTTCAAATTCCAGAAAATCAAAATCTGTTCTTCCATAAGGCAAAACTCTAAACCCATCTCTATAAACATACAAGCCGCTGAAGACCTCTCCCTTATTTTCGTATAAGTGCCATTTTTCTTCCGACATACTTGTATTGGCCTTGGCCCCTTCCCAAAATGCCAATTTCAATCTCAAATTTCCAATTTTACATTTTGGACGTTTTCTAGATATATAACTATATTCCTCAACTTTTCCAAAGACCTTAATTTTCCCTGAAAAACATCCTGTGTCATCAAAGGATCCGTCTATCCAATGTTCACATGAAGTAAACTCTTCCTCACTGAAAAAATCTTTTAACTGTAAAAAATCATGTTCATTTCCATCCGGGGTATAAATCGTAAAGCTAGGCGTCTTACCAATATCTTCCCCTAAAATATTTTTTCTTTCTTCCAATAATTTCTTATCAAACGGATTAAACAATCCCGACAATGCAGACCTAACATATTTTGTTTGCTCTGATATATCTTCTTGTTCTTCTTTTAAATTACTCTCTTGCTCTTTCTCCAAATCTACTATTTCATTTATTGGATCGAAAATAATAAAATATGTTCCATGCCCTTTTTCCTGAAAATGATTCTGGACTTTTTTCATGACTGCTGTTGGAACATTTTTATACTTAGCTATTTCTGACAAAATATCTTCTTTCAAATTTATAAAATTTTTCCAAGATTCACTCTGGAAATTTTCTAAGTATAATTCCTGAAGGTATTGATACTTCTCATTTATTTGTTCCAGATTTAATATCTCAGCTGTGGGTATCTCAACTTCATCCAAATATAATTGATAATTTTCAAGAGCTTTCCAATTCATAAATACTAATTGAAAAGGTTGATTCAATTTTTTTGTAATCATCAACATATGATTTCCTAAATATGTGACAGACAAACGCCCTATTCCCTTTTCGCCCAAAGGTACTCTTTCCTCTTTTCCAAATCTATCTTCTAAAGGTATAAAGTTGTCACTATTTTTTTTATTATCTGTACCGATAACAATCCACTTATTAAGGATATCACTCTCATTCATCCCAAAACCATCATCTGAAATAGTAAAAATATCATATTTCACATCTTTATATCCAGCACGATATAAACCAGCATCCAAATAATCGCCATATGCATCATAACCGTTTTTCCACAATTCAGTAATCGCAGTTGGCAAATCTGCAATCTGATTTCTTCCCAATAAATCAATCGCTCTTGCTTTTGTTCTAAAATTAGCCATTTATATTTTCCTCCTGCCTTTTCCAATTTGGGTTACAACCTGTAACCTTTTTTATTCTGACAAGCCTTCTTCAATTTCTTCAATAGTCGGCAAGCTGCTTTTAAACTCTTTTCTCAACACTTTAGTCAATTCATATTGTGCTATTCCTATAGGTTGTGAAATATTTTCCAATGAATACTCAGCAACCACGTCATCTTTATCCTTACAAATCAGGATTCCAATTGTCTGATTATCCTGCTCATCCTTCATATTCTTATTCACTGCAGTAACATAGAAATTTAGTTGACCCGCAAATTCTGGTTTAAATTTTTCTGTTTTCAATTCAACCACAACATAACAATGTAGTTTTACATGATAAAATAATAGATCAATATAAAAGTTACTTTCTCCAACTTTTATTTCTACCTGCTTACCAATAAAAGAAAAACCTGTTCCCAGTTCCAATAAAAACTGTGTTATCTGCTCCACCAATGCATCTTCCAGTTCTCTTTCATTGTATTCTTCTCTCAATGCTAAAAAATCAAAATTGTATGGATCCTTTAATGTCTGCTCTGCCAAATCAGACTGTGGTTCTGGAAGCTTGACTTGGAAATTATTAATTGCTTTCCCCTGTCTTGCATATAAATCACTTTCGATCTGGTGAACCAATACATTTCTACTCCAGTTATTATCCATAGTTTTTTGTATATAAAATAATGCTTCATCAATATCTTTGCACTTATACATAATTCGTTGATTATGTCCCCACGGAATGCTTTTTACCATACTTTCAATTTGGGTTACACCTTGTAACCATTTTTCATTATTCGTATAAAAATTATACCAATAACGAATATGTTTTAGATTTTCTACCGAAAAACCAGACACTCCAGGAAAGGCTTTTTGCAAATCATTACTCATTACTTTGAGAAATGCATCTCCCCATTTAGCTTGATTCTGCTTTTCACATATCGCAACACCAAGATTCCAATATAAATCGAGCATCTCATAATTAATTCTAACAGAAGCCTTAATCTGACTATTTCTAATCTTATTCTTTACTTCTTCTATCCAAGTTTTATAATCATCAGTCACAACAAAGCCAACCTCTTTTCTCGCCATCTTAAATCCTCCTGTTAGTATTTCCTTAATATAATAGCTAATTCATACCATATCATTTTCCTGTATAACTGTATCAAAAATTGCCTCTTCAATAACCTTCACACACTCATCCGTGTGCTTCTTAATATCATCACCCCAAAACCGAATAACAGTCCACCCTTCAAATAGCAATCTTTTATTTACCTCATCATCCCTCTCTCTGTTGCGGGATATCTTACTTATCCAAAACTCACTGTTATTACTCTTCTCCAACCTGGGTTTTAATACTTCCCAATCCTTTCCGTGAAAGAATTCTCCATCACAGAAAATGGCTATCTTATATTTTGTCAGAACAATATCTGGCTTACCCGGTAACTTACTATAATTTTTCCGATACCTATATCCTTTTGCCCACAAAGCTTTTCTAAGTATAATTTCGATTTTAGTATCTGTTCCCCGTATATTTTTCATGTTTTTATGTCGTTGTTCTTTTGTTAAAACATCTGCCATAAAACCACTCCTTAAATCTTAGAAAAAAAGTCCTCATCTATTTCGTATGTTTTGACTTCTTTTACACCAATTGAATACTCCGCTAATTTACTAATGAATTCCTCGCCATCAATTAAATCAATTTGCTTTTTTCCTGGTGTAGTAGCTTCATCTTTTGCCGCTTTTGAAAAAGAACCCGTTGTAATAAATATTCCCTTTTCAATATCCGTTGTCAGCGAACCTCTGAAGTCCCTTATATCGCCAGACGATACAAGCCCTTTGTATCTTTTGCACTGAAAAGCAACATTAAAACTTACAATTCCATTAATCTTCAACTTTCCAGTTCCGTCAATGCCTCCATCTCCTGATTTTTTTGTAACAGATACTTGTGTAAATCCACACTCACGTAATAATCGTTGTGATAATCGTTCAAATCCATACGGATCCATATTCTGTAATACATTTGCCAACTGCTGTCTCCACGGCTTAACCTCATCTGGAAATTCCACATCATCATTCGAATCAATATCATCTTCCGGCTTATCCGTTTTACCATCCGGCTTATCATTACTCTTTGCCATTTCTCTTTTTTTTGCATTTTTCTGCACTGTAAATGCAACTATTTCTTTTGCACTAACAGTCAGTTCAGATGCATATTCTGAAGTTATTGACCACACGCTTCTTGCACTGTTTACAATTATGCCATAGTTTTTCAAATATGTACGTGCCCACGCAAGCTGATATTCCACTTCACTTTGATTAAGACTACCCAAATGAGGTTCATCCAACACCTCATCTGATAAATTTAAATCCACAATTACTCTTTCGTAGATTTCATTATTTGTTCCCGAACCTCCCAACTGTTTCAGAGCATCGTATGTTGGAATAATCAATTCTGTATATGTCGGCGACAAATTTTTTCGTTCTCTGCCCATCTTCTTCTCCTTCCTCTTCACTTTCACAGCCTACATTCTACTTTTAAAACATCCCGCCCAATGATTCTTTGCCATCGTGTTTTATTCTCACAACTCCAACAAACTTATATCTATTTTCCTTTGTGTCAAATAATACTCATACATCAGAGTTGCCGGAATTAGTCGTATTTGAATATTCTCTAGGCCAAGTGCCTCCAACATTGGCATTCTGGCAGTACCCTTTTTTATGATTTCATTCTTTTCCGTAGGCATTAAAAAACAGTTTTTTACCACAGCAATATTATGTGCTTTAATAAAATTACGGTATGCCAACTGATACAGATACTGCTTTGTAACATCTCCCACACCAGGATTGTTTCGTAATGATTTTCCTTTTTCAAGCTGTATATTATAATACTTGGCATCAAAAATCAGAAAATAATCCGTTCCATCTATCTGGGGAATACTTACCAGATCCGGAATAAGCGTATCTGCTGCATCCTGTTCCTCCATATCATTGCCCTTCCATTTCGGCTTTTCAATCATATTGATAAGTGGCTCCTTACTTTTGCTTCTGAACTCCTCTGCCAGTGGAACAGACATTTTTAGTTGACCAAGTGTGGTATTCAGCTTATTATCAAATACTGCAGCACACACTTTTTCCCATACCGCATGATACGCTGTAGTTCCAAACATACTGATCCCATCGTTCTCCTCAAGCATTCGTTTATCCTGCGATATATATGTGTAGATAGTCTTTAAAAGTATCTGCCTTCTGGTATTGAACTGAATATTCAGTTCCTTATGAAGACGCTCCAGGATATAATCCTTATCTCCAAAATTGGACAGTGATTCCTCTGACAATTCAACTGTGTCAATATCAAACAGGGTATCCAACTGTGCATCATGTAACTGCCGTGAACATTCTGTAATAACACATTCATGAAGTCTCTTGAAGTAGTCCATATCGTCTTCTACAGTTTTACCAGTATACATTTCCATATAATATGGTCTGTTATCCTCAATTATAGCAAAACTCTCATCTATGGTCTTACCCCACAGAATTTCGCCTTCTCCATTAACCTCAACAATATCTTCATTATTAGTGTAAATACCATACTCATGGTAATCTTTAAGAAGAAACAGTATCACTGCAAGGATATTAAAGCTACGGTTATCTCCATCCCCGTTGAAAATATTAATAATCTGCTCCTCGGAATTACTGTATCTTTCAAGCACTTTGATTACCTGTTTCATCTCCTTAACAGGAGCTTCCTTTGGGGATAAAAGGTATTTCGGATATACTTTGATTACCCTGCTGCCAGATGTGATGACACCTACATAAGTGAACACATACAAACAGTCACCACTTACAGCCGTTTCATCCGTAATTTCTATATCCTCATCAACCAAATCAGACATTTCTAATTGAGCATTACTATTCTTAACGCTCTTGAGCACACCATAGGCTTTGAGACTCTTGATGAACTTCTCCACCCCGGCTTCGTCAAAGGAAAATATGTGCTTCAGTTCATTTTTGGTATAGCGTTTCTGCTCCCTTACATAACCTGAAAAAATCTTCATTCTCAATCTTCCTTATCATAAAATGTTTCTCTGAATGTCGGTCCAAAGATAGCTATTCCCATTATATCAAATGCATCGCATACAGCAGAATATTTGCCTGTATCCGGGCACCCCTCAAAGAATCTGTGCTTGCCTTGTTTTACCGCATCTTCATACAGATACATTATTACCTTGCTCTTAAATGCCTTGATAAACTCATCCTTATCAATAATCATTCTGTTCTCATCAGATGCAATTATTTTCTTTGACAGGAAGAACGGACCCATCAGCTTATCTTCGTTAATCTTGAAGTCACTTGATGACATCTTTGCATTTATAGCCTTACGTAGTCTGTTCCACTCTATTGGCTCATCAGTTCCAGCGAGCATAATCTTACCAATACCTTTAATCTTTTCTTCGTTCTCGTCAATTCCAAGATACTCAAAGTTCCATCTTCTCTTGAAAGCTGTGTCCATAGGAAATACACCCTGATCGGCACTGTTCATTGTAGCCCATATAAACATATTATTTGGAATACGGATATGCTTATAACTATCTGGAGAACCTCAAAGCTCCTTTGTAAGGTACTTTCTGATATCCTCAGATGCCTGTATTTCATATTCACTTACACCGTTATCATCACGATCAAGTAACTGGAATACATCCCCAAATACTGCAGCCACTTTAGCTCTGTTAATTTCTTCAATCAGTAACAGATGTGGCTGTGGATTCTCAGTGCGACCACTCTTAAGCGCCTCCACATACATTCGCATAAACGGTCCTGGCACATAACTGTATTTGATTGTTTCTTCGTCATCACCCATTACAGGCTTATATGTACCTACAAACTGCGAATAAGAGTATTCTGGGTGAAATGTCACACGCTCAAAAGAACCGTCTGTATTATTCATCATCTCCTCGCAGTCCTCTTTCAGCTTGTGGCTCTTTCCTGTACCCGGTGCACCGAAGACAATACGGTTTCTTTCATATTTTGTTTCAATTGAAGTATTAAACACCAATTCCATAATTTCCTCTTCTACCTCGGTTCTATATTCATCTTTTACATAAGTACCACGGAGTAAATCTGACACCGCAGATTTATAATCATTGAGCGAAAATATCGACATGGCAGTCATCAGCGACTTATGAAGGTTCGATGAAAGTATATTTCTGCTGATATTCTTCTTAAGCCATCTTACAGTTCTGTTATTTTTGTAATCCGCACTTTGTTCCGGGTTATCAGTACTGTCATAATAATAGTCGGATTCTACTCTACCAATATGGAACACGGAATTCTCTGCAAAAATAACATAGTCCCCAATTTGCATATCATTTAAAAATCTCCACACCTGTCCGACATCCTGTCCTTTTCCACGAGGGTTCTTATTAAAATGCTCATCGTAGAGATTTGCCAATTCTTCCTTGCTACTTACTTCCGATAAATCTCCTAAATCAGACCAACCGATACAAACATGAGGATTCTCCTCAGAAAGTGCATTGTTCTCCTGCTTAATATGCATACCAAACACTCTATGATTGAATACTTCATCACAATCTTCTTCAGGAACAATATTACTCAGATATTCCATATATTTTTTAACTGCACTTCTCTGCGTGTTATTCTCTCTATCTGAATTATCCAATGCTTCAATTGTAATCTGTACCTCTCCAACATTGGTGGTATAGAATACACTTCTATCTGGCATTGACGAAAGCGGAGTGTTGGCTACATTACTTACATATTGGTCAATTGAAGCCTCCGAATATGGATTTCCTGCGTCCGAATCTCCTTCTGGCTTTACCTGGCATGACATCCAATAACGGAACAAACGCTTATTACGTTCTTCGGGGTCTTCTTGTTGAGATTCAATTGCATTTTTATCTCCATCAGATTCAACCACAAAATCAACCATATCCATATATTCACGATATGATTCGATAGTGGAACCTTCCCAAAACGTATCGCATGTAATAATATCAAAAACATCCGCCTTATTACGTGCCGATAGTTGATCGTTGTCAATGACAAATTTACCTTCTTTTTCTGTTATACAACCTGACCACTGTAATACCTTTAACATTTCACGAATTTGTCTATCTTCATGTTTCCATTCGTGTTCAGACTCTGAAGTACTAACAGACTCTGGCAAAATTCCTGTTTTACGATACTCAAAAATTTTTTCAATTAATTGCGCTATGTCTGGGTGCTTATTCTTTGCAACACTCGCATTATAGAATATAAAATCCTTTATCTCCTCCTTAGTCAAATACGCAATCGAACTACCATGTAATAAATTCATAGTATACAAAACCTTCACGATGACTCTCATAGGAGCAAGTTTAATGCCATCATCCTTGCATTCATTAAATGCTACATTAGTTCTCATATTAGGAAACTGGAATTTTTTAATAAAATTTAGTACTACTGCTCGTGTATTCCCAGCTGCCGCAGCTTTTGCACAATTGCTGTTCTCATTTAATGTGAAATAAAATCCCAATGTCATCATATTATTATTTGCACTTTTATCAACAGATGACGGAGGGACTGTATCTGTTGTAAAACATTGCCCAGCCTTTTTCAAAGACTCATCTAAAACCGATATTCTCAAATCATTTGTAAATAAATAATGATACAATTACTGTGCCTCCATTCTTTTCAATAAATCTGCCACTGCAAGACCCACTGCCTTCGCCAACTTCGGTGGTACTGCATTACCTATCATCTGATATGCATTACCTTGGGAACCAACAAAATCAAAATCATCATCAAATGACTGAAGTCTTGCAGCTTCTCTTACAGTAATAGTTCTGCTTTGTTTTGAATCATAATGAATAAATCTATTACCATCCTTATATAAATGCGCAATAATAGTCGTACTTGGCAAATCTGGTTCTAATACATGGTATCTGTGAATAGGTGATTTTGAACCTACTTTTTTCTCATACAATTCGCTAATTTTTTTACTGTCATACTCTCGTTTTCCAGATTCAATATCATGTGCCAATAAACGAAACGTATCCATATCCCGCATATTATGATACCGAGGTTTATGCCATGTATAATCACTTTCTGGTGTTTCATGAGATGTCTTCTTGTTATGATGTTCTTCGTCCCAAAATGGTTTACATTCTGGCAAATCACCAATAGCATCACGAACTGTAAATACTTTATTTCCTCTGTATTCCAGAAGTATATTACTATAAAACTCTTTAAGAAATACCTGAATATTACTATATCTTTGTGCATCAACGCCAACAATTATCATTCTTTCTCTATTCTGTGGTACTGAATAATCACTAGCATTTACTTTTGCTACTCTTAAATCCTTAATTATTTCATAACCTATCTTCTCAAATCCTTTTCTAATTAAATCCGTAATAGGTGTTCCATCGGGAGCAGCACTTAAAATACCTGGGACATTTTCAAATACAAATAGCTTTGGTCTATATCTGTTTACCACATTTAAATAATGCTCAAACAAATAGTTCCTATAATCATCTCGCATTCCATTTTCATCTCGAACGCGCCCAGCCACCGAATAAGCCTGACATGGCGGTCCTCCAATAATAATATCTATTCCACCTACTTTATTAACAAAGTAATCCAGCCCTTTACCTTGTCCAAACTCATCATCTTGCCAGCCTTCAAACAACTCTTTTTCTCGTTGAATGTCAAAATGCATCACTCTCTCTTTTGCATCCTTTACTTTCCATTTAGTTTCAAGCCTTTTTATCAGCGTATTAACCTGTGGTTTCAGCCACTCAACAGCTGCCACATCTTCGTATTTGCCACTTTGCAAAAAGCCATCTTCTAATCCTCCACATCCGGCAAATAAATCTATCATTTTGTACTTATTCGACATCGTCTTGTCCTTTCAGGTATTGTTTTAACTTCTCTGCCACAACTTGCCCCAACATCGGAGGTACAGCATTTCCAACTTGACGATATTGCTGTGACTTATTTCCATAAAAAATAAAGTCATCTGGGAAACTCTGTAATCTTGCACTTTCTCTAACCGTTGGTATTCTGTTCCATTTATAATGAAAGTGTGATCTATGACCCGTATTAATTGTATTTGATGGTTTCTTACTATGATATCTCGTAAGAGCCTCATGATACTTATATATTCCTTGATATTCCTCTGGCAATGCCTTGTAATTTTTCCCTTCTGGGACGAGAGAAATCATTTTTCTTGTCTTTTCAATTGGAATACTTCCTATATGATTCAGAACTTTTCCAGAATTGCTTCTCATTTTCCTCTGATAACTATTTGCTGGCTTCATTGTATAATCTTGTATTTCCTCACCATAAATAATTTCACCTTTTTCTGTCTGAAGCGATGGCAAATCACCTATGGCTTCCTCACAGGTCACATAATGTTCCTTATCAACTACAGGCTCTGGAAACTCAAATTTAGTCTTACCGTCTCTTAATCCCACAAAAAACACTCTTTTTCGCATCTGTGGGATTCCATAATCAGGAGCATATAATAACTTTGGAATCATTACATATCCTATTTTCTTGAAATCTTCAACAATTCGTCTGGCACCAATTCCACCATTTGTCTGCAACATTCCGGGAACATTTTCTAAAACCACAGCTTGCGGTTTTATTCGATCTGCCAATTCTACCATCGCAAGATATAATGAATTTCTTTTATCATTCATGTCTCTTGGTCCGGCAATCGAAAAGCCTTGACAAGGCGGTCCCCCTACAAGAACATCCAACTTAATATCTCTTTCCCGAAGAAAGTCAACTATTACATTTATGTTGTCATGATTAAACAAATCCAGTTTCATAGCTTCAGCATTTCCATGATTCTCTCTAAATGTTTTTAAGGCTGCCTCATCAAAATCCACACCAAGAACTACATCATATCCTGCATCATAAAAACCACGGGATAATCCTCCCGCTCCTGAAAACAAATCAACACAAGTAAACTTCTTACTCATACTTTTTCCCTCGATTCTATATTTATTAGAGCAGTCGTCTACTCTTCCTATTTTTCTTCTTTGTTTGATTTCATTCTGAAATCGAGTGGTTTAGGTGCATCATCTGGTATTGCCCATACCTCACCAACTTTAAAAGCACCCTCTATCCGCTTCTCAGAACATAAAACTTGTACTCGTCTCTGTGAAATATTCCATTTTCTTGCCGCTTGGCCTGCACTTAAATAGCCCATAATACACCTCACTTTATCATATCACATTATATTCCACGGGACGAATAAAAGCAATCTAATTATGTATCCATTATGCATTTTTTATTATATCTCTAAAAGGTGTACAAAAATACGGACTTGCAGCAATTATTTTCTGCTCTACCAATACCACAGGGCACGCCTATCGTGCCCTCTCTCTGCCTCCATCATTTCTTCCTATAACCTGCTCTTGTTGCATCTCCAATGTCTTTTCATAAATAGCCTGATAATCTTCAAATATCTTATCCTCATCAGAAGTATCAACTCCACACGCCTTGCAAACAGCGCTGTACAGCTGAATATTGTATGAATTATTATCTGGCTGAAACTGTAGCATCCTTGCCTTCTCGATAACAGACAAATCATCAAAAGCAATTCCCCGGTGTTTAATCTCATCCAATACCTCTTCTGTTTTGTTTCTGACAACCAATTCACACATGCCCTTATAAAGCAAATCCGTTTCTTCCAGAAGTTCATCAACATCTGCAATATGCCCCATGTCTAGAAACTTCATCTGCACAAAAGACCTAACTGTGTCGTAACTCTTTAGTTCACCGAATCCATACGTCTGAGCCTTTTCCAAAGGTGTCATCTTTTTGTATGCCTCATAACTGCCTTTATCATCTGACCGATCACCAATATATTTCTCCACAATATTCGCTTTACTGCCAGCTCCTACTGTGGCATCCATGGTATCTTCTGCTGAAATCTGTTCACATACCTCTGCATTTAACGAAATATCATAATCCTCTGATTCATCCATTACTGATATCCCATCCATATCTATATCAGACATTTCATCATTAACAGATAACCCAATATCTTTCTCCACCGCATACGGATACTCTGGCACTTCTATTGAATTCCGAATCTCATCCTCAATAGTTGAAAAATCCAGCATTGAAAACTTCTTATACTCCTCTACACACCCTTCAGCAATCTTCATTTTCTTATTAAGAGCCTTTTTCTCCGCCTTAAGGTTGTCCAATTCCTCCTGTACTCCCATATGCCAGATCTGGTAATCACGAATATCTTCTTCTGTCTTGCATCCCCTTTTCCTTGCTCTGTTCTGCTGATATAATTCCTGCTGCCGTTCAGAGATTTTCTCCACGTCACGCTCTCCCAGAACCTGATAAGTCACAAGCCCCTCCACAGTTTTGATATTGTTATTCACAAGGAAAAGATACTGTTCCTGCAGCTGATTCATACGCTCCAGTTCCCTCGCAAGATATGCACAATGCTTATCAAATCGACGCTGCTCCACCATTCTCGCCTGATAGATTCTACGGTAATACTTCATCTGAAAATCTGTTATGCCACGTTTATGAATTGCCACAGTATTACCCACAACAAATACAGGACGGGTAAAAGGCATATCCAGGTAAAATCGGAATTTTTCTTCCGAAAAGCGTTCATCCAGCTTATCCAGTTCATGATACCATTTACCACCCGGAACCTTTACCGAAAGGTACTTCCCATACTCAAACTGATACCCAATCCGCTTCATCAAGAAAACAAAATGCTCGAAGCTTCCCGCCTGGCTCTGGCAAAACTCCGCGTCTGCCAGAATCATCTTTCGATAGCATTGTTCACGCTCCCATTCCTTCCTTGATAAATTCTTAGGCTCCTTTACGTACTCAGCCGGCACAATAGATAGTCCATACTCCTTGCATAATCTGTTTGTAATCGGCTGCATACGATGCTTCCATTCCCCTTTTTTACATTCATGCTTCATACCAGTTTCAAAACTGACGCTATTGAAAACAATGTGCCCATGCATATGCTTTTTATCATTATGCACCGCATATACTGCCTCATATTTATCTTTCAGGTATTCCTGTGCAAAACGTGCCACTATATCCAGTGCCTGTTCCTCTGTCGCTTCTCCCGGTGCAAAAGAAATGATAATGTGATATCCCTGTCGTTTATCTGTTTTTCCGAAAGTAACCTTCGTATCCATCATCTGCTCAAAGGCTGTGTCCAGCAGACAGTTTATACTGCCCACCAGAACATTTTCCTCTGTTTTCTCTGGATTCTGAATATACGAAAGAGCATTCTTAAGATGTGCCGCTGGGTTCCCGGTATGTGCCTCATTCAGGCACTGTATCTTAGTGATTGCCATACCATAAGCACCTCCCTCATCAGCCTCTTTACATCCTCCAAATCCTGCTTAACAGCAAGGATATCCCTCGTGTAACCATATCCCTGGGTATTTACTACCTTCGCAATCTGATTCACATTGGTAGCAATTCCTGTTATCTGTCTGATAAAATTCCCCCTGTCTGTCGTAAAAGATGCGTCCACATTTCCACCGCCACGCACCAGATTGCGCAGGTATTCACTGATATTCATTCCAGCCTTTTTTGCACCTTCTTCCAACAATCGTTTATCTTCCTCTGACAACTTAAAAGAAACCTTATATAGCTTTTTGTCAGACTTGTACCTTCTGTTTCCATCTGCCATACACATAACCTCCAATCCTCAAAATTAATCCCATCAAAATCTCACTTACCATGCTCATGGCTGTGACCTCCTATAAAAAATTCTTCTTTAAGGACTGCTTATAGCAAATCCCTCCATAATGCTTCTGTTGCTGTTCACTTGTTTTGCAAGATTCGGGAAAGGTCGGACCTTTCCCCGAAAAAAATATAATTGCTACCAGCAATTACCATTTTTCGTCTTGGCAGGAGCTCCTGCACCCAATATATGGCACGAATTTCGTGCCAAAACACCGACAGCAAACCATCCGCTAACTAGCGTCAGTTTGCCGTCAGATATATTTATTTTATATATGAATGACGTCAATCTGCCGTCATTTAGGATTCCATTGTCGTCACTTCGACGTCACTGCCGCATCTTCCTAATCATCATTCAGTCCTTTTAGAAAATTGAATGTCTGACTTGGAAGAATGGCTTCATCATCAGTTACAGATACCGTATTATCCTGTGGAGCATCATGCGTTGATGCTAAAGCTGATGTTGGTGGTGTGGGTGTTTCCGTTGCGGCAACTCTCGCCTCACACTCTGCCATCAACATCTCCATTTCCGGCTTCAATGCCCTGGCAACTTCTTCCGCTAACTTCTTTACATCAATCTCTTGCCTATGGGACGCCTTAACCTCTTCCGCCTCTCCGTACACTTCTTCATAGGCCAGTTCAATACCTCTCTTGATAAGCTCCGTCTGGTTAGGAAAGCTACCATCCACAAGCATCCTGTCCAGTTTTTTCAGAATATTTGCATCCGACTGGCGGTCCACATAGAGACGGCAGCCAAGCCGCCTCTCTCTAAATCCCATTACCATGTGTACCACCTGCCTTTATGCCATCTGTTTTGCAAGAAACTCATAACCCTTTGCATTAGCTCTGACATCCGTCACATAAGAAATGTTATCCCCATGTTTTCCAAATCTCTCCATTGCCTTTGCTCCGCCACCTACATAAATGATGTTGGTAAATTCCGTATCATGCCCGTTTTCCTTTAAGATGCCTTCCACTCTGCTGACAAACTTTTCAAGTGCCTCGTCCATAATCCTTGCATATTTCTCTGGATAATTGCTGCTAAAATTACTGATATAATCTGTAATCACATTCTCCGAAATCTCCTTGCCAAAAACCTCACTGCTTCTGCTCTTGATTTCCTGAATAACAGAAATCATGGACTCCGTGAAAGTCTCACATTTACTTTCCACTGGAACGCCATCCTTCACATGCATGATATCAATCGTCCATGAACCAACATCCACAATCAGATATTCGCCCTTCATACTGCCAAGCCTGTCTGCCACTGCTGCATAACACTGCGGAAATGCCAGTACATTTTCAATGGTAAAATCATATGCCACATCCTCAAATTTAAAATGCACCGGCTGATTTCCACGCTTCAGATACTTTACGAACTGTTTTCTTACAGTTGCAAACTGTTTTAAAGGAAGTCCGACTCCAAGCACCACTCTGGCACCATTCGGAATACTTCCTGCTTGACATTCCTTTGCCAGTGCCGCAAGTGTCAACAGATAATAATCATCATCTGCAAGCTTACTGTCCTTCACACTGTTACGCTTCTCTCCAATCTTATAAAATGCTCCATCATAAACCAGTGTATTAGCCTGGAAGGTAGGCTTTACAGCCTGTCTTTCCACACCATTCTCAAACACATGGTTTGATGTTTTCATTAAATGATTCCCGTGGTCAATTCCCACATAATAAATTCTATTTTCTTCCATAAACTCATGCCTCCATTCTCTGCGTCTCCGCCTGTTCAAACGCGATATTTTCCTTTGCACGTTCCAGACGTACACGCTTGTTGTAATCAATTGCTGCAAACAAATCCTCTGTTACAATCTCATCTGCTGTCATTGCCGCCTGCATGTTTTCCTGAAATGTTACCTGAAATCCTTTTTCTTCCAAAGTATCCAAACCAATTCCTCTCTCCTTGCTTATTCCCTGTAAAACAGTGTCATACAGTTGCCATGCATAATTTTCATATTCTGCTGCCTTATCCAAAAGCACTCCCTGCATAAAATACTTGTTATACAGATAACGGTCATTCTTCATCAAGGCTCTGAGATAACGATGTCCGTATTTTCCAAGACTTGCATAACTCTCTGGCTCCGACTCTCCAAAAATCGGATAATACAATCCATCCACCTCTTTGTACTTAATGCCACACTTTTCTGCAATTGTAGGTGCTGCAGTCACTTTTGTTTTTTCTTCCATAAAAAATCCTTTCTGCGTCTTACGCCTTAAAAATATCGTTATTTGCCTTAACGCCGGCCCGCGGAGAGTTACTGCTCTCAAATGTTCTGCCATGCAGAAAATCCTCCTTTCTCATTGCCTCTTGCGAAGCTATGTATAAATGCTGTCCACACCTGACAGTTAAATTATCTGTAACGCCAGAATACACAAATATCACCATTCCATCCTAATCAACTGCTGCCCTGGCAAGCACAAGAAATACTCTTGCAACCAGCCCAAACACTAATAATGTCAGCTTCGCCAATCCCAGTACACACCGAAACATTAACAACGCCATCCATACCATAGCCTTTAAAACATTCAGTAAAACTCTGCCAACAAATTCTAAAATCATAAATTCAACTCTCCTTTCCACCCATCGGGAGCCACCCGAAAAAAGGGTATAAAAAATAAGACCATATTGACTTCAATATGGAACCGATTAAATCTTCGATTCTTTGTGTCAATTTAGTCCTATCAGTAAAAATACCTGTTAAGTTTTCCCATCCGGAGATAATCCGGACAATTATCACACGGAAACGTCTAGGACAAGGCTTCCGAAACCCTTGTAAATCCTGAGTTTCTTCCACCTGTCACAAATATACCACGTTCCCCAGTTGCAGAAATCAGGAGTGCCCTGTCCTCGCCAGCCTCAAGAATCTTTTTCAAGTTAATAATGAACCCAATCTGCATACTGTTTGGCTGCAATTTATACTTCTCAATCGAAGTAATTTCTTCCTGTTTTGCAACCTCTCTCTGATGTTTAATAATCTTATAGCGCTCATTATAGTTCTCATAAAACTCATCAAATGTTAATGCATAGTTTGAATTCCATAATTCATTAAATTCAGTAACAATTTCTTTTGCCGTCTCGCCGTGCACTGTTGAAACCAGCTTTGTGTTCCATTCGCGATTATCTGTAAGTGCTGCACTTGTAATATTGGAACTTCCAATAATGATATGATAAATTTCTTCTTTTCTGAAAATGTATCCCTTTGTATGAAATCCCTCATTCGCTACTTCAACATCATACATTTTAAGTGTAATATTCGAAAGTTCATTAAGTTTTTTCAACGCTTTAGGCTCACTGAAATTCAAATAGTTCGTTGTTAAGATTTCACCTTTAATATTTCTTTTTTCTAACTCTTTTAAAGTCTGCAGGAGGGGAGTAATCCTATTCATAGTAATAAATGCTACACTGATTTGAAATCCGTCACATACCAAAAGCTCATCCTCAATGGATGAGAGTACTTTCTTTCCTTCTTTATGATTATTTGATACGAATTGTGGTCTATAGATATTGCTTGAAACAACCGAACCATCAATATATGCTGTTTCAAAACCTAAGCGTAATTCATCAATTTTGCTCACAACTTCCCCCTGCTTTCTTCTATTTTATCCATTCCGTAAATCCACCCATTTTGGCCGAATCATAAACTGGTTGTATCACGTTATATAATCTTTCTCTATAGCTTGGCAAATCAATATCAGGCTGATACAAACTATTTCTAATCTCTGTACTATTTACATGATAATCCAGGCATATTTTGAATTTATGCCGAACTATTTCATAATCATTGCACATCATAAGAGCTTTGTGTTGTAATTCTGCTAACCTTTCAAAATCTTCATAGAGATTCGGTAATTGATTTCCCTTCATGCTATTAATATTCTTTGTTGTTGGGCTTAAATTCCATAATTCATCATGTGATAAATACTGCCACGGTACAAAATGATCGATTGATATAGGTTTATCTTTTAAACTTACCTTTTGATATATTTCTTTTATTTTGGGATCAATCTCAATGATTGTCTTCCAATAATCACTCACTCTTCTTAAATCTCTTTTTTCTGGCTTTTGAACTTTTTCCACAATTCCAGGAACATTCGGATTTCTATCTTGTAAATAGCCGATAAGATTGTATCTGACCCATTCTAATAAAATTGTTCTATTTCGAATTAAATAGTCAACCCATTCTTCATTAATTTCAAATTTAGAAAAAATCCCCTCAAGTGCAACGAAATAATACAATAAGTGGGCCTGCTCATTTATTTTGTAAACCTTTGACTGACCAGGATTTTTAATTGATGAATAAAAAGGACTTTGCATACAATATGGCACATTTTCTATTAAACATTTCTTATATTTTTTTATTTGGGGATCTGTATTTTCTTTGAGATACTGGATTACAGAACCCCGTTTTGCAGTAGACGATATATTGGACTTCGAATGTATATACTTAACCACTTCCTCTAAATTATCTGTTGTATTACACGGACCTAAACGTAATTTAAACTCTGTAACCATATACCATGCATCTTCTATCATTTGATTCAGAATTTCATCATATGTAAATACAACTTTATCTTCTACGATATTTTCCAATATTGCCTGGAACCAAAAATACTTATAACAATTGGAAATACGTTTACGTTCAAATACTTTACTTAATACACCTATATTCAGTTTTTCATCAAACGGTATTCCTGTTATTATCATCCTATTTTCCTTCTCGATAAATATATTCTTAATTATATCCCCCCTTTTTGTTTTTCACAAGTTTATACAAAAGTTTACATTGCGTACTTTTTGAAAATTCTTTGAATCGCAAAAAGCGCCAAATTCATCTCTGAATTCAATAGCTTATATTGTTTCTTCCATCAATTTCTTTTATCCGACCTACAGTTCTTTCAGAACCTCCCCGATATCTTCGTTCATGCAGACAGACTTTCTCCTTATTTCTTCCGGTGCATATGCTTCGCTCTGGTTCAGGCACACATAAAATGCATTCCGTACTTCTCCAATCGTTTTTGAAGAAATACTTCATATCTTTATTAACCTTAAATTTTTATAAACCTTACACTTTTATATCATTCCTTACAAAGTGCATAAAAAAGAGCCAATTAACATTATCGTTAATTAGCCCAATAATAATTTCTATTTATTTCCTTTTGCCCTATTATGTGTTTTACAAAGCATTTGACAATTACTAATATCCGTTACTCCACCTTTACTCCAAGCTGTTACATGGTCTGCGTCCATTTCACTTAATTTCCATATCTTCTTTTTATTACTATTATTCTCTAAAGCACATAACGGACAATTTGATATACCTTTACTTTTAGCCTCCTCTGTTTGCTTTGTATAAACAATTTTCTTTGTTGGTTCATCAAACACCCTTACCTCTAACAACCTAGTTTCTTTTCCTTAAATATCTGATATGCGTATGCAGCTATTTCTCCGGTAATGTTTGTCGCATGGTCAATCTTTTTCTGACGGGTAAAAGAGAATAATTCATTATCCCTGACACTTATCTCAACCACTCTGCACCGGAATCCATTCTCACGAAGTCTTGCTGCAACACTCTCAGCCAGAATATAAAGAACAATCTTTACATCCTCATCGCATACTAAATCCTTTGGTGTCGTTGTGCTGTTTCCCACCGATTTGATTGGAGCGTGGGTATTCTCCAGCTTGACAGGTGAATCATCATAGCCATTAGCAAACGACCATAAGATACTGCCCATCTTTCCAAGGTGACTGTTAAGCACATCTTCATCTGCTCTTGCAAGATCACCTATGGTTTTGATACCAAATAATGCAAGCTTTCTGTTCGTACTTTTGCCAACGTATAGAAGATCTGCCACCGGAAGCGACCAAGCCTTCTGCTTAAACTCACTCTTATACATAGTAGTGATAGCATCCGGCTTCTTGTAGTCAGAACCCAGCTTTGCAAATATCTTATTGAAAGAAACACCAACACTCACTGTGATGCCAAGCTCTGACTTCATTCTCCTGCTGATTTCCTGTGCGATAAGCAATCCATCCCCTTTAAGGGAATGTTATATTAAATGAAAAAATCATTTGATATCATAACAAAAGTTATATTATTCTCTTCTTATATGTGCATATAATCCCAACTATAATGATAGTTATGTAATAAAGAATAGTACGAGCATTTTTAATTTTATCAGCTATCATAATTCTGTATGCCTCCTTCTTCCATGAGATTACAGCAAACGTAGTAGTAATGTCTATCAAAAGGCTTTTACATATTAGATAAAAGCATGTAAAATTTCTTTTACATAGCTTAATTGCGGTCTATTTAGCTTGTTTCCTGACTACTCAGGAAAAATATTTCTACCCTCGCCCCACCTGTATTTTCAGAATTTGAAAGTTTAATACCTCCACCATATTTTTCAGCCACAGTTTTTGCAAAAAATAGTCCCATCCCATAATGGGCTTCGCCATTTCTACTTGTGTCATCCATAAAAAACTGCTCTGTGCCATGCAATAATGCTTCTTTTGTAAATCCTGATCCGCTATCCTCCACAATGAATGTCAGCCGGTCATCCTGCTCCTTTGCGTCAATATAAATGATTCCATTTTCTTTTGTATGCTCCACTGCATTCTGAATCATATTCATTACGGCCCGGAACATTGGATCATAAGCAATCGTTACCTTTTTATCACTTCGTTCCGCCTTCCAATCTATCTTCTGGTGATAGATTTCTACCAGTCCGAGTGCCTGTTCCTTTATATCTGCGAAAAAATCTTCTAACCTCACCGTTGTATAGGTAACATCACTGCAATTCCATGATTTTGTGACATCTATCAACTGTTTTACATAACTTTGTATCTGTGTTGTGCCGTTCAAAACATAAGTGATATTTTTCTTCTGTTCTGTGGTCAGTTCAGTCTCTGAAAGTAGTTCTGCATTTCCCCGTACAATCGTAAGAGGTGTTTTAATATCATGCGCCAAAGCAGACATCTGCTGTTTCTTTTCCTGCTCTGTTTTCCACTGCTTTTCTAAAGATTCTCGCAATGCATCTCGCATATCATCGATTGCCGATAAACAGTCATCAAACTCTTTGATACCGGAACAGGATGTCTCATATTCCAGATTTTGATCCTTTATTTGTCTGATTGCGTCTAATACAGGCTGCATCTGCTTTTTGATTCTTTTTCCAAAACGTATGGACGGAATGATGATAATCGCTACCGCTCCAATCACTGACATAATACTCATCACATTCTGTGGACCTATAAAATGCTCCCTCAAAAAAGCTGAATGATATTGAGGTGTCAGGCGATATTGCAATACAACATATTCATTTTCCCTTACAATTACTTTATAAAAATATTTCCCGGATGCGTTTCCGTACTTTGCAACATTCCATGCTATCTGTTCGTATTGTTCTGACAGATCTCCACCTATTTTCTCTCCATTCTCTGAAAAGATTACATAATCACAAAGTGCAGGAATCATCTCAGCAGTTACTTTATCCGCACGTAAAATCGTATCATATGCTTCATTAATCTTTTGCTCTGCATAATTCGCCGGATAGATACAGCCCACACTAATCAAAAGGGACAGCAGCAGCCAAGCAACAATCACCAAACCTACTAATGATCCAAGCATGACCAGTACATATCTCATAAAAATCCAGCTGAGTGCATTGCTTCTCTTTACTCTTCCCATTTATATCCAATCCCCCAGACTGTTTTTATCGGTGTATAATCATAATCCGCAAATTTTGCTCTTATATTTTTGATATGCGTGATAATGGTACTGTCATTACTCTCATTGTCAAAGCCAAAGACCGCTTCCAATATCTGTTCCTTCGAGAAAACCTGTCCTCTGTTTTTAGCCAGAAATTCACAGATTTCGTACTCCGCTTTCGTAAGAGGAAGTTCCTTATCATCAACCAATAGTTTCTTTTGAGATATTTGAATACAGACCCTCCCCAAAACCATCCGGACAGAATGTTCCCTGTGCTCTCTTCTAAGATGTGCATTGATCCTTGCCCGAAGTTCCATCACTCCAAATGGCTTTGAAATATAATCATCTGCTCCTAAAGAAAGTCCGTTTACCAGACTGTTTTCCTCCGTTTTTGCCGTAAGAAACAAAATCGGACAATCCACAAGTGCCCTGATTCTTTTGCATAATTCGAAGCCATCAATTCCAGGCATCATAATGTCCAGTAAAATCAGGTCATAACGATGTAATTCTTCCATATTAAGTTTCAGCGGATTACTTACTTTGGTAACCAGATGTCCATCCTTATTCAAAATGCTTTCTATCATTTCCAGAATTGCCGGTTCATCATCAACTGCCAGTATTTTTGCCATAGTTTCCCTCGATTCTATTCCGATATTCTGTTTCCTTCCCAGTGGTTTACCCACCAAAAATAGTATACCATACTAATCCCTGTAAATATTAAGCAACCTGGTATGAATGACAACCATTCACCTACACTAGTTTCTCCCAATACAGATTGCAGATAAGTATATGGTACTCTACCCGTCCAGCAGACAAATACATATTTCCACACATAATCTCCAAGTCCGGTAAGCATCAATGCACTAATTAGTCCTGATATAATCCCTGCTCCAATGGATACCCCTTTTCCAAACTGAAAAGCCAGAATCAGCTGCCACAGATAAAGTGGAACACTGCTTCCCCACAGCAGCAATGCTGCAAATATACATCCTTTCATGATTTCGATATCGCTTGATGCGATTCTTCCAAATCCAATTCCGAATATGATTGCTGTCAATAGGATAGAGCACAGACACAAAACCAGCAGCATCAACAGTTTCGATAAAAATGCTGCAGGTTTATCCGGTAAAGACAACAGGTTTTGAAAATTACCTGCATTTTGTTCTTGTTCCATCACACTTGCTGTAAAAATTCCAATAAGTACCGGAAGTCCTGCTCCTATTGCCTGATAAAATGCAATCACTTTCATATTTTCATTCCATGGTGAAAAAAAGTAATATATTAAAAATATAACGCTGGTTATAATCGGAATCAGTAAGTGTGCCAGAATCACAGATGTTCCTTTCATCTTTCGCAAGTCTGCATTAAGAGATCTTCCAATCATCTTATTTCACCTCTCTTCTCTCAAACCATTTCAAAAACAGAACCGTTACAAAAACAAACCAGATGATTGAGAGACACATTCCCGGAACAATGACTCCCGTATCCAAAAGAGGATTCCCTGCTTCTGCGGCAAGTCCATTTGGTAAAACATGAAGCAACGGGCACATCATTCGCATAGGGATTGCAGAAACAAGTACATACCAGATTCTGGTTTGTGATATTACCACACCGCTGACGGTAATAAATAGGCAGACGAACAGGTTTACAATCATTCCAAATCGTTCACTTAAAAATAAAGCTACCGGAATCTCCCATAACTCAGAAACCGTCAGAAACAATACTGCAATCAACGCTCCTCCAACTGGAACATGTGTCGTTAGAAGAAAGCCTCCAAGCGTTGCTCCTGCAAACACAATCACATTAGAAAACAAAATCATGTACCCAATATAAATAATTTTCCCCAGCAACAATTTTCTTCTGTCTGTGGGAATAGTCATTAAATGATAGTATTTTATCTTTTTCTCCTGCGCCACAGAAAGATAACAAAATAGAGCAATCATCCCCGGCAGCAAAAGTGTATACCACCAGTTCCAAACACTTTCTGCATAAGCATTTGTCATCCCAAGAGTAAATATAAATGCCATGACAAATGTAAGAAGAGGAAATCCCCAGATAAACTTTTTTCGCATGGTTCTTTTGGCTTTTTGATGTTCTGCTTTTATAATATTAACCATGGATTTCACCTGCTTTCTGGTTTTTTCTTACCACATTCATAAACAAATCTTCAAGATTATCTCCCTGCTTTAATGCTCCTTCGTATCCTAAGATTCCACCTGAAATAATCCCGACTTTATCTGCCAGTAACTGTACCTCTGAGAGAATATGACTGGAGAGAATTACAGTGATTCCCTGTTCCGGAAAAGACCGGATCAGCTCTCGTAATTCCTCGATGCCTATTGGATCTAATCCATTCGTAGGTTCATCCAATATCAAAAGTTCCGGTTCTCCAAGCAATGCCATTGCAATGCCTAGTCTTTGCTTCATCCCCAAAGAAAACTGTCCTGCTTTCTTCTTTCCGGTGTTTGTAAGTGATACAATCTGCAAGACCTCATCAATTCTGTTTTCATCTGTACCAAGCAATAATTGTCTTACCTTCAAATTCTCTCTGGCGGAAAGATTTTCATAAATAGGCGGATTTTCAATTAACGCTCCTATTTTTGACAAATCTTTCCTATCCCAAAGTTTTCCATCAAAGTAAATCTTTCCTGCAGTTGGTTTCATCATACCGGTCAGCATTTTCAATGTGGTAGATTTTCCCGCACCATTCGGTCCAAGCAGTCCATAAATCTGTTTCTTTTCTATATTAAGTGAAACATTATTTACCGCTTTCTGCTTTCTAAAATATTTACACAAATTTTGTGTCTGCAACATCATTTCCATCTTTACTATCCTTCCTTCCATATTTCATTTCTTACTGAAATATAACCTAACAGAAAAAAATAAAGATTTGATGAAGATTTATTCCCGTATGGAATAAACCATCAATTGAATATCATTATCAGAACTCGGCTTTCCACTGAAATCAGCAAAGCTGTTACAAATACGAAGTCCTAATTTACCGAATATCTCCGTGATTTCATCCAAACTATATAACCTTATAGGATTTCCTTCTTTCATTTCAGGCTTATAAAGTGCTTCTCCATACATATAGTCTACAAATCATCTATCCATTGCTTTATTAATGGCATCATCAAGTGACTCTGCCTTTACTCTCTGTACTCTTGAGAGCACTTCCTTTATCTCGACATCAAATTCTTTTTCCATCCGGTAACCGCCTCCTACTCCAATCATTTTCATCGGCTCTTTTCTTCCTTTACCTGCTTTTTCTGAAATGGAGTAAAGGAGTGGCAACATCCCTAGTTAATAAAAACTGGATTTTTACTATAAGAACGGCGGCTATGAGATAGAAATTGCATATACTGGCGAATAAAAGAACCGCTGTCGCATGGTTTATTGGCTTCCATGTAGCTGGTATTCGGCTGAGGTATTGAAAGAGCTGGGATTGAAATGAGGGAAGTGGATAAATGTTTTGATTGGCGAAATAACCTATACATGATAGTATAAATCCAAAGATGATGGTCTATCAGAGAGACTGTTATATATCTTCAAGTTTAAAAAGATAATTTTCAATAATTTTTCAAAAATCAGAATCGACAATTCCTGACAAATCAACCCTGAATCGGGGAACGTTTCTCATAGAAAAGAACTACAAAAATAAGAAAATAAAAACGGAAAACCATTGTCTGTAGTATAAGTATTTGTTATTATGAAGTAAATAGCGGATATTTTACAAAGTAAAGCTTAATCTAGAAAATCTGCCAGTGGCAGGCCTCTGTAGATACCAAGGTATACAAAAGGAGAATGAAAAAATGAAAAAAGAAGACATGTCCTGTATCGACTGCGCAGTAAAAAACTGCAACAAAATGGATAAAACCTATCCGGATTTCTGTCTGACAACACACATGGATGAAGAAGTTCTAAATGAAGCTATGGAATGCTACAATGAAGACGAGAACCGCAAAGTCACAATCGCTGCAGCTGAAGTAGAGTATGAGAATTACTGCAAACATACCCGTGTCGAAGAAATCATGGATTTTGCAAAGAAGATTAATGCGAAAAAGATCGGGATCGCAACCTGTGTCGGATTGTTGAAAGAAAGCCGTATCCTGGCAGATATCCTGCGCAGACATGGCTTTGAGGTGTATGGTGTCGGCTGTAAAGCCGGAACACAGAAGAAGACATCGGTCGGCATCCCGGAATGCTGCGAAGGTGTCGGTGTGAATATGTGTAATCCGATCCTGCAGGCAAAGCTTCTGAACAAGGCGAAGACGGACCTGAATGTTGTGGTCGGACTTTGTGTGGGGCATGACAGTCTGTTTTACAAATATTCCGAGGCACTGACTACGACAGCAGTGACGAAAGACCGTGTATTGGGGCATAATCCGGTGGCTGCGCTTTATACTGCGGATAGTTATTATTCGAAGTTGAAGAAGAGTGAAGAAGAGTAATATTTCTAATTTGGGCGTTTAAAGATACATAAAGATATCCCATTCAAGCATTTCTCTTTTTATCCAACGAAAAAAAGAACACACAACACTCTGTATGTTCTCTTTCTGTATGTGAAGTCCAATATTATACTTTGAAGTAGCTATCCAATCCTTTGAACTCTTCCGCTTTCATTTCTTTTGTAACATCAGCATAGATGTTCAGTGTAGTTGAAATATCTGAATGTCCGAGTGCGTCTTGAATGACCTTTATATTTACTCCAGCTTCACACATTCTTGTTGTAAATGTATGTCTAAGCGAGTGGCAGCTAAAATGAGGAAGTAACACATCAGGTTCATCACTGTGCAAAAACTGCTCATCATTGCAATCACGGATAATTCTTCGGATTGCTTTGTTGAGTGTGGCTTGGTGCTGTGCCTGACCAAAACGATTGATGAAAATAAAATCTGTATATCCGTCAATCGTGACCTCGCAATGAAGTCCTAAATCTTCCTGCTTCTGTTTCTCATGTTCAAATGCTTCCCTTGCCGCTTTCGGTATTACAATCTGACCTTTGCTACCGATAGTGACTGTCCCCCATAAATCCCAGCTATTATCATCAGAATCAATACTATTTCTTATAATATCAATGATATCTGCAAGATGAATAATCCTTGCGAACAATGGAATTTCATTCCACTTTTTTTGAAAAGAGCCAGTTCCATCGGCATGTTCATGATGATACAAAATCACATTTGAAACATCTGTTTTAAAAGGAAGTTTAGTAATATTCTTTTCACCATATATACAATGGAGATTCGTTTTTTCCTCAGATAAATCTTTTTTTAGGTCAATAACAGAATCCTTTTTAAGCTCCTCAGAAATATATTGTGTCAAAGCATTATCATGCAGTAAAGCACACATGGCTAAATCTTGTAATTAATCACCTTGAATTTTCCAATATTCAGCCATGCGTATACTTATATAAGCCACTCTTTTTCCATGTTTGTTTTTGATATTTACCAACTCTGCTTCTATACAGTCCAAAGCATAGGAACAGGCTCCTGCAAGTCCGATAATATCTATACTTAGCATTTCCATAATCCATGCAGGTTACAATATGCATATACTTCTTCTACCTGTTCACCATCGCAAAGACAAAAATCTGCTACCGGCTCCTGCCCTGGATTTAACTGTTTTCTGTATATTCCCTGGTTTGTATTTAATGTAATCCACTCAATGAAATGCTCTTCAAGCATTGGATGTTTTGTTTCTCCGACTACAACATGAACATGCTGTTTGTCCACTGTATATACAGGAACATGCTTCTCTACAGCAGCATCTGTCACTCCGGCCTTTAACTCGTGCATAGCCTCGCCACAACATATTACCGGCACGCCCTTATCCTTTACCATTTCAATAATGTTTCCACAGTGATTGCATACATAATATTTTACTTCCATCTTTTTTCTCCTTCCATGTGTAAAAAATAAAATCTAAATTGCTTCTATAACTTTTTTAAGAATCCGCCGATCCATTAAGCTTTAATGCTTCTTTGGAATTATCTCATATCTTTAATAATTCTCTTCATGTACTTCAAAATAGCTCTGAGGATGATTACATACCGGACATACATCAGGCGCCTTAGTTCCTACCACAATATGTCCACAGTTACGGCATTCCCATACCTTAACTTCGCTCTTTTCAAATACCTGTGCAGTTTCAATATTCTTAAGAAGTGCACGATATCTTTCCTCATGGTGCTTCTCAATCTCACCTACTGCCCTGAATTTTGCTGCAAGCTCAGGGAATCCTTCTTCCTCAGCTGTTTTAGCAAAGCCATCATACATATCTGTCCACTCATAATTTTCGCCTTCTGCCGCTGCCGCCAGGTTTTCCTTTGTATCACCAATTCCTGCTAATTCTTTGAACCACATCTTTGCATGTTCTTTCTCATTATCTGCAGTCTTTAAAAACAATGCTGACATCTGCTCGTAACCTTCCTTTTTCGCTACAGAAGCAAAATAGGTATACTTATTTCTTGCCTGTGATTCCCCTGCAAATGCCTCCTGTAAATTCTTCTCTGTCTGTGTTCCTGCATATTTGTTTGCTGCCATCTCTTTTACCTCCGTTTTCTTTACTACTTTTTCAAAATCTGATGCCGGGTGCTTGCACAAAGGACATATAAAGTCATCCGGTAATTCCTCGCCTACATATTCATATCCGCAAATTCTGCAACGCCATATTGTCTGACCGTCCTCTGTTTTTCCAACCTCCTGTGGCTTAGGCTTAATATTATTCTGATAATAATCATATGTTACTGAAGGAACATTGCTTAAAACTTCCATATCGGTTATCTCACCGATAAACATCGTATGTGAACCTAAATCTTCAGTTTTATTAACTGTTACAGAAATGTATGCATTTGTTCCTTCTGTAATATAATAAATACCATTCGTGCCCCTGGCACACTGCTCAAATGCTTCAAACTTATTGGTATCTCTTCCTGATTGGAAGCCAAAATGTTTGAACAATTCAAATTGTGCCTTCTGACTTAAGACTGATACAGTAAATTTTCCGGTTCTTTGAATCATATCATGCGTATAATTTGCCTTATTTACACAGATACTTAACTGGTTTGGTTCCGAAGCTGCCTGAATGGCTGTATTAATGATGCATCCGTTATCTTTTTCTGCTTCTTTAGCGGTCAATATAAACAGTCCATAACTCAACTTATACATTGCTTTCCTATCCATGCTGTTCCTCCTTTACCTTCTCCCTGCATTTCGGGCAAATGCCTTTAAATGAAATATCATAATCCACAAATTCAATTCCATGAGTGTTATGAATTCTTTCCAGCAAATCCGGTATTTGATCCATAT
>ERZ772878.71-NODE-71-length-138372-cov-270.385_pt1 | contig 138372 bp, 120 predicted proteins | sample MGYA00580578_ERZ772878 | MGnify/ENA primary metagenome ERZ772878 (study PRJEB29015, sample SAMEA2737686) | human gut metagenome | biome: human gut; feature: human-associated habitat; material: faeces | place: China | collected 2012 ...
CATTTCGTCAAACCCTAAAATATAGAATTTAGTCTTCCGTATGGAATTTAAGTTTACGTGCGGAATTTACTTTTTCACTCAAGCCATTGTGAGCTTTACCTTGATGATCCTTGCAACAGATTCATTGATACGATCCTCTGTGATCGTTCCACCAGCCACTGCATCCATCACACCCTGATATGCACTCTGGAAATCATCCGGCATTAAGATCATATCCACACCTGCCTGAATTGCCGTCACTGCCGCATCAGCAGAACTGTATGTTGCGGTGACCGCCCCCATATTCATTGCATCTGTGATCACTACACCATGGAAGCCGAGCTGGTTGCGAAGCACATCTGTCACCATGACAGAGGAAAGCGAAGCCGGCGTATCATCTCCTGTAACAGCTGGTGCTGAAATATGTCCTACCATCACAAAAGATGCTCCGTTATTCACTGCCTGCTGGAATGGAACAAGCTCATTTGCCAGCAGATCATCCAAAGATTTATCTGTAGAAACTGCCCCGTCATGGGAATCCCCTGCTGTAGCTCCCTGTCCTGGAAAATGTTTTACCACGCTTAATATCTGGTGTTCGTTCAGTCCCTGCATCTCAGCACAGACCATATCCGCCACAAGCTGGCTGTCTGAACCAAATGACCGGTCTTTGATCACGGTGTTATCCGGATTCGTCAGCACATCCGCAACCGGAGCAAAATCCATATTAAAACCAAGTGTGTTCAGATACGTTCCAATCGTACTTCCTGCATTGTATGCATTCTGGGAATCCCCGGTCGCTCCTACATCACTCATATTTCCAACATCTGTCACTCCAAAAGCACTGTTGGATGCAATCCTTGCTACAGTTCCACCTTCCTCATCCACACCGAGGAACACTGGAATTCCTACTATTTCCTGACTGTAGTTCTTCATATTGGTAAGCATCTGTGTCGTCTGGTCGGTTCCGGTCAGGTTCTTTGCCATATAAATCAGACCACCTACCGGATACTGCGTGTAGGCTGCCTTTGTGGAATCTCCTACCATCGTTGCTCCGTCCACTCCGGTCAGTGCGTCCGGTGTGATCATAAACATCTGCGCTACTTTCTGCTCTAAGGTCATACCGGCAGCGATCTGCATTGCCTGATCCATCAGCGGATCGCTGACTTCGGTTACCGGAGTTGTCTCCGGCTCCTCGGTCGCTTCTGTTGTCACGCTCTCGGTATTCTTTTCCGGTTTATTCACTCCCGGTTTTACAAATTTATGGATTGCAAACACAATTCCTCCGATCAAAACGGCAAGTACTACAAAAAATACTGCCACAACTATGATCGCACTCTGTGTATCTTTTTTTCGTTTCTCTCGTCTTTCTTCCTGATTCATCTGTGTATTTCCTCTCTGGGGAATTTTGATCTACATACTTCTACCCCGCAGTGCACGCCGGGCATTCGCCCTCCCATCCCCGCAAGAAACAGCATCCTGCCTGTAAACAGCCAGATGCTGTTTCTTACGTGTCTGCACTGCTCATTGCTTACGCACATTATAGCAGTTTCTTCCTCTGAAAGCAAATAACGATTCCCATCAACCTTTTTGCACGACTCCATGTACCTCTTTATATTCCTTCGGCGACACCCCGAACTCCTTTTTAAACGCCCGGTAAAAACTGGAGTAATCCTTAAACCCGAACATTGTGTAAACATCGGTAATACTCGTCTCACCCAGGATTGCCGCCTTGGATGCCTGCATCCGTTTCTTCAATATATACTGGTGTACAGACAATCCCATCTGTTCCTTAAAAATATGTGCAATGTGATATTTACTGACAAAAAACTGCCCTGCAAGCTGCTCCAAAGACAGCTCTTCATCGAGATGGTCATCAATATAATAAATAATGTTCTGATAAAGATTCTGTTCCTCTTTCTCGCTCTTTGGATTCTGCTGTTCGTAGACAATACGGTTCAGCTGAAGAACAAGATCATTCACACAGAGGGAAACCTTTGCCTCTTTTCCAAAACGCTCCGACTTAATCTCCTCGATCAACTGGAAAATCCGATACTGGATCGTATTAAACGTGATCAGGTCATTGTGAAAAATATATTTTTTCTTCACCAGAACATTCTGCATCAGATATCCGTAAGAGGAAGAAACTTCCATCAGCTGGTTGCAATATTCCACACTGATCCAGAATACAAATCTCCGGTAAGGGATCTCATTTCCATGCACCATCGCCATGTGCTTGATCCCCGGAGGTATCAGCACCATATCTCCATATTTTAAAGGATACTGCTCCCCCTCGATCCAGATGGAGACATCCCCTTCCAGGAAAAAATAAAACTCATAGTAATCATGCGAATGTATGGAAACCTTTTCAGATGCCGGCTCATTATAATAGTAGATTTCAAAATCCCGGGACAGCATGTATTGTCTCGTGGAAAACTTGGTCTGAAGATTTTTTGCCATATGTGTTTCCTTTCCTGCCTGTAAACAGCCTGCTGCTGTTTCTTATGTGTCTGCACTTTTCACTGCCTGCATACATTATATCATGTGCAAAACCAGCACATGATCAACATTCGTCGCTCGCCGAACACATGCATGTGTTCTTCTCGCTTGCACTCATTTTATCATCCAACCGCAACTTTTGCAATGTGAACAACAACTCTGTCAATTTTCTTTTTTCCTCTTTTGGATATAATAAGCTTATCAAAACAAAAACCTGCTGCTACACGGCAGCTTCACAATTTTTTCTAAGAAAGGAAACAAGAAACTATGGAAATGACATTAAGATGGTATGGTTCCAAATTCGACACAGTAACATTAGAGCAGATTCGCCAGATTCCAGGCGTAACAGGCGTTATCACAACTTTATATGATACAGCACCTGGAGATGTATGGAGCAGAGAACGCATTCAGGAAATGAAAGCAGAAGTTGCTGCTGCAGGACTTCATGTAGCGGGTATCGAGAGCGTAAATGTCCATGATGCGATCAAGACCGGTTCCGCTGACCGTGACAAATACATCGATAACTACATCGAGACTTTAGAGAATCTTGGAAAAGAAGATATCCATCTTGTATGCTACAACTTCATGCCTGTATTCGACTGGACACGTACAGAGCTTGCACGTAAAAGACCGGACGGTTCCACAGTTTTAGCTTACACACAGGAAGCTGTAGATGCCATCAATCCAGAAGATATGTTCGCTTCTATCTCCGGCGATATGAACGGAACTGTTATGCCGGGCTGGGAGCCGGAACGAATGGCTAAAATCAAAGATCTTTTTGCAATGTACAAAGACATCGATGATGAAAAACTGTTTGAAAATTTAAAATATTTCTTAGAGAGAATCATGCCTGTATGTGACAAATATGACATCAACATGGCAATCCACCCGGATGATCCTGCATGGAGCGTATTCGGACTTCCACGTATCATCATCAATAAGAAAAACATTCTCCGTATGATGGAAATGGTAGATAACCCACACAACGGTGTTACTTTCTGCTCCGGTTCTTACGGAACAAACCTTGAGAACGATCTTCCGGATATGATCCGTTCCTTAAAAGGACGTATCCACTTTGCACATGTCCGCAACTTAAAATTCAACAGCCCGACAGATTTCGAAGAGGCAGCACATCTTTCTTCTGACGGAACATTTGATATGTACGAGATCATGAAAGCGCTTTACGATATCGGATTTGACGGACCGATCCGTCCAGACCACGGACGTATGATCTGGGGCGAAGTTGCAATGCCGGGTTACGGTCTGTACGACAGAGCTTTAGGTGCAACATACTTAAACGGTTTATGGGAAGCAATTGAAAAAGGAGAGACAAGACATGCAGTTAAATAGAGCAGGTTTAGCAGATAAAAGTGCATGGGAAGCTAAGGGTTATGCCCTTCCTTCCTTTGATTATGAAACAGTACAAAAGAATACAAAAGAGAATCCATTCTGGGTTCACTTCGGTGTTGGCAACATCTTCCGTGCATTCCAGTGCAACGTTGTCCAGAACCTTTTAAATGCAGGTGTTCTTGACCGCGGATTGACCGTTGCAGAGGGCTATGACTACGAGATCATCGAGAAAATGAACCGTCCACACGACGATTTAAGCATTCTCGTCACTTTAAAAGCAAACGGAACCGTTGAGAAATCCGTTACCGGAAGTATCATGGAATCCCTCGCTTTAGATTCCCACGATGACGCGCAGTTCTCCCGTTTAAAAGAAATTTTTGCAAAAGATTCCCTTCAGATGTGTACTTTCACCATCACAGAAAAGGGTTATAACTTAAATACTCCGGACGGAAACTTCATGACTGCCGTTGCAGAAGATATGAAAAACGGACCGGAAAGACCAGAGAGCTACATTGGTAAAGTTGCTGCATTAGTTTACGCACGTTACGTTTCCGGTAAGAAACCGATCGCCATGGTAAGTATGGATAACTGCTCCCACAACGGAGATAAGTTAAAACTCGCCATCACTACTTTTGCAAAAGAATGGGCAAAAAATGGTGTTGTAGAAGAAGGATTCGTTTCCTATACAGAGGACGAAAATAAAGTTTCCTTCCCATGGACTATGATCGATAAGATCACACCAAGACCAGACGCTTCCATCGAAGCATTATTGCAGAAAGATGACATCGAAGGTCTTGATCCGGTTATCACAAGCAAAAACACTTACGTTGCTCCATTCGTAAACGCTGAGGAAACAGAGTACCTTGTCATCGAAGACAAATTCCCGAACGGACGTCCTGAGTTAGAAAAAGGCGGTCTTATCTTCACAACCCGCGAGACAGTAGATAAAGTAGAGAAGATGAAAGTCTGCACCTGCTTAAATCCACTTCACACAGCACTTGCTGTATTCGGATGTTTATTAGATTATAACCTCATTTCCGCAGAGATGAAAAATGAGACTTTGGTAAAATTAGTAGAAGGTATCGGATACAAAGAAGGACTTCCGGTTGTTGTAAATCCTGGCATTCTTGATCCAAAAGAGTTTATCGACACTGTACTTAATGTACGTGTTCCAAACCCATTCATGCCGGATACACCACAGCGTATCGCAACCGATACTTCCCAGAAACTGGCAATCCGTTTTGGTGAGACGATCAAAGCTTACGCTGCTTCCCCTGAACTGAATGTTTCTGATATTAAATTAATTCCATTGGTATTTGCCGGATGGCTTCGCTACCTTATGGCAATTGATGACAACGGAAATGAATTTACCTTAAGCCCAGACCCAATGTTAGACGAGGTCCGTCCTTACGTTGCAGACATTAAACTTGGAGATTCTTTTGACGCTGATGCAAAATTAAAAGATATCCTCTCCAACACTAAGATTTTCGGTGTAAATCTTTATGAAGCAGGACTTGCAGAACTTACCTGCCAGTACTTCACAGAAATGACCAGAAAACCTGGCGCTGTTATGGAAACATTACAGAAATATGTCGGCTGATCTTTTAAATTACACTTTATAAATGTAAAAAACAGCCGCACCGGGATTTTTTATATAAATCTCGGTGTGGCTGTTTTTTTGTTTTTCTTCATTTGCATCTCTTTTCATTCACAGCACTGAATCAATGTAACAATATCCAGCCTATCCATATCATTATATAAAGTCTTTTCCTTTATCCATAATCTCATAGAAATTCTTGTGCCTTTTTTCAAATCTGTAAACTGAATTAGTTCATCATTAGTATTAACAATTTTTATCTGATCTGAATTATAAATTTGATAATGCTCTGTAAGCCCGCAACCATTCGTTCCATCACCCTTTACTACTATTTTTCCACTATCAGCTTCTGTGATTACTCCCTCAAATGGAATATTTTTTAATGAAGCTGCTGGTGAAAAAAATAATAATTTCACATTTACCAATATACTGACTACAAACAGAACAATAAAAATAGCTAAACAAATTTTTTTCTTCATAAGCTCTCCTAACAATTGAATCTTCAGCTTTACAGAAAGTTAAAACGATCGTTTAAGCGTGAAAAATATCTATAGTTTACATAAAACGTATTGTATTGATTCTTTTCTCTATTTCCCGCTTCATGGAACTGCTGACTCCAAAATCAATCCCCATCACACCAAATCCATAACTTGAAAGAATATATGTTATTGCTGTCTTTTCTTCCTCTAATTCTTCAAAAAAGAAGGTCGCCGTAGCACAAATATTTGGATAAAGATAATACCTCTCATATACCTGAACCAACACCTGTTTTCCACTAACACTTCTCTCTATTTCCCCACAAAAAGAAAATTTTCCTTTTCCTTTTTCCATTTCCTTACGAAAATTTTTCACTGCATCTTCAAATTTTTGTTCAATAAGCGTTGGTTCTTTTTCCATGATATTCTCCATATTTAGAAAGATTTTTATTATTTACCATAACATTCATTTTGTAAATACTTAATCCAAGGCAAACATCTTTCCACCTAATATGACTATACTTTCTTCGTGTATTTTATCTCTTCATTCCATTCCAATTTCTTTCTATACAAGTAAAACAATACACCCTGCGACTATAAATGCAACAATACCAACGATCCGGCAAAAACGTGTCCATTTTAAATACTTCGCGCTGTCCTCCATTTTTCTGATATTCTGTAAAAGCAGCCAATAGTAGCATAAAAAAATAATAAACGCACTCACATAAGTAATGAGTCCCGCTACATAAGGTGCCCCACTCAACTCCTGCATGATAATATTGGAAATGCAAATAATATACATCCATAATGCAAATGGAGTTACGATCAATATGTTTAACTTGCTATTTGTACCCATACGCTTTCCCTCCTATTAATTGTTTCTGCATAACCGTTGACTTGTTTTCACTTTTCTTTTTAAATTCCTATATCAGACGAATAATAGGTTTCTTGAATTGGATCCCAATATATATATTTTACGCTCCAAGATAATAATGTGCCTTCCTCGTCGTAATAATTAATCGTAATTCTATCTGCATATTCATCTTCTATCTGATTGTCTGCATTCAGATAATAATTTACCTTACTGTATTTCGAAATGATATTACTTTGTACTCGTCCGTTCTCACATTCTACCTTACAATATGCAAACTCATCCTCCTGTGGAATATATTCAAGTTTCAGGTGATTCTCTCCATTTATATTTTCACACCAGAAATTTACACCTCCACTGACTTCCAGATAGTCAGATGTAATCCTGTTCCCTGAATACAATGTATTCTCTTGTTCTTCCATGTTGTTCTTTTCTACAACAGTTGTTGCATATATTTGCTGGTTATTATACCCTGATAATAATATGTTCACAGCAAAAGTCAGAAGGATAAAAAATGTTCTCATAAATATGCCTTTCGTATTGTTCCTGCCTGCTCCTATATCATCTGATTTCAGTGTATCATCATATATATTTTTCAACAATATGCAGATTCCCCAATATTCCATCTGAATTTTTATTTACTTTATCCACACCGTTTATAGACACTCTTTATTTTTCTATAATCTGATAATCTGATCGTATCCATCCATATCTTCATCAATATGTGAAATTTTCATCACAATTTTTTTTCGGTCTTTCAGCAGTTCTTTCTCCAGTTCTTTCAGTACCACTTTTGTTTCATCATCCAATCCTGCATCGATCTCATCTAAAATGACAAATGAAGTCGACGGATTCAAAAGCCATTTGAGCATAAGCAGTTTCTTTTTTTCTCCTCCTGAAAGAGTTGCTCCATTTTCCTCAATATTTTTAATTTCAGGTCTCAATTTAACCTTTCTCCGCATTTGCTCAATATTGTCAGCTTTCAAATCTGCATGCGCAGCATAACGCAGATAATCCTCAACCGATTCATTCAACAGCATTTCTTCCTGTGATATATAACAAATTTCTTTATAAAATGTTTTACAATCATACGCTTCCACAGGTATTGCGTTGATATATATGGTACCGCCTGTCGGCTTATAAAATCCTAAAATCATTTTTAAAAGAGAACTTTTTCCACTGCCGTTTTCTCCCTGAATCAAAATATTTTGTCCTTCCTGAACTGAAAAATTAAGATTTTTAAAAATGCTTCTTTCTTCTATTTGAAAACTTACATTCTCAAACGTTATATTTTCTACCTTTTCTAATTTTCTTCCACTTTCCAATGGAATCTCCATTAATTCCACAACATTATCGAATACCGGAATGTTTTTTATAATTACCTGTAACTGCCGCTGTACTCTCTGACTGACTTCCAACAATAAATTTGTGAGAAATAATATAGTCACTAATGTTCCCCCATTGAAATTTGTGCTCAAAAGCAGCACACCTGCCACTACAATATATATCAGTGAATGCAGACTGCTCTCTACAGTCTCACAAAAAGCGGATCGGCTCTCAGCCGTTTCAAGCAAATGCAGAAAATTATCATGAACCATTTTATTTTTCTTCAAATAATAATCTTCTAATCCGTTTGATCTGGTCACTTCAACCATATCAACCGTTTCATATATCTGGCTTGTATCTTTTTCCTGCATCACATTGCAGGTTTCATACCCCTCTAAAATCTTTTTCCCGGTAAAAAACGAGACAACAAATGTAACAAAAATACAGATTATCAATGTCATTCCAACAGGTACACTATATAGAAACACAATTACTAGAAAAGCAATCATACTTAATAAATTTGTAAAGCCTCCAATGGAATAAATGACAGCAATTGCAAATGCTGTATATGCCTGATTTGAAAGTACAAATTTAAACTTATCTTTCTTTTTCTGCACATTTTCCATGTAGCCGCTGTACCATAACACTTTATAAATTTGTTCCCGCATGTTCCATAATAGTTGATTGCCAATACGAATATATAATTTTGTATTAAGTGCTGATAAAAAACAAACGATTCCATATGCACAGGCAAATAGAAAGATTCCTCCCAAAAAAGTGACAATTCCATTTTCTACCGCAAGACCATTTATCATTTTATTCACACATACCGGGATTGTCATCTCAAGTGCAAGCAATATCACCATAACAGAAAAAGCCTCTGCTAATACTCTTTTATTACCAGAAAACATTGCTTTTACAATTTTTATATAGCTTTTCATTTTGTGTCCCCTCCATCTATAAAAATGTCTGCCGATATATCTTTTATGATAGTTTAAATCACAGGACTTTTCAATTTATATTTGCCCATATTGTCTCTGCTTTTGCCATCGCAGGCACAGAAACTGTCAATATCAAACACAAGCTGAAGACACTTTGTTTCCAAATAAATGATTGAAAAAGTGCGATTTTGTGGTAATATAATAGAATAAAAAGTGCGATTTTGTGGTAATATATCAAAATAAAAAACGCGATTTTGTTTGGAGGATCTATGTTTAAGCGAAAAATATACAGTAAACTACTCTCCTGGAAAGAAGAATCCAACGGAAATACAGCATTGTTAATCGAAGGTGCGCGGCGAATTGGAAAATCTACGGTTGTGGAATCTTTTGCTAAGAATGAATATCAAAGCTATATATTAATTGATTTTTCAACTGTATCCAAAAGTATCAAAGCTCTTTTTGAAGACATTTCCGATTTAGATTATCTTTTTTTACAGCTTCAGTTACAATACAAGGTTGATCTTCACGAAAGAAATTCTCTAATTATCTTTGATGAAGTTCAACTATGTCCACTTGCAAGACAGGCAATTAAATCATTAGTAAAAGACCACAGATATGACTATATAGAAACCGGTTCACTGATTTCCATAAAAAAGAACATACAGAACATCCTTATTCCGAGTGAAGAAAGAAAACTCTCTATGTATCCCATGGATTACGAAGAATTCTTATGGGCTTTAGGTGACCATACAACCACCGCCTTAGTAAGAAAACTCTTTGACTCCCGCCATCCAATCGGAGATAAATTACATCGGAAATTAATGAGAGACTTCAGACTGTATATGCTTGTTGGTGGAATGCCACAGGCTGTAAATGAATATCTCCAGACAAATAATTTTCGAAAAGTCGATACCATAAAACGTGATATTTTAAATCTTTATGAGGATGATTTCAAGAAAATAGACTCAACAGGAAAGCTTTCACTTCTTTTTGATGCAATTCCTGCCCAGCTAAATAAAAATGCTGCACGATATCAAGTTTCCAGTATACTGGCAAATGACCGAGCCGATAGTATATTAGAATTAATTGCCGAATTAAAAGATTCAAAAACTGTTCTTGTTTCATATCATGCCAATGATCCAAATGCTGGAATGTCAACTAATAAAGACCTTTGTAAATTTAAACTGTTCCTCTGCGACACCGGACTTTTTACTACATTGATGTTCAAGGACAAAGACTTTACAGAAAATATAATATACGAAAAACTATTAAATGATACGCTCAATACAAATCTCGGATATCTCTATGAAAATATAGTTGCCCAAATCCTTACTTGTAATGGCAATGAATTATTTTATTATACCTTTTTCAATGAAACTTCGCGGCATAATTATGAAATTGATTTTCTTCTTGCAAGTAGAAATAAAATATGTCCGATTGAAGTAAAGTCAAGCGGATACAAAACACATAAATCTCTTGATGAATTTTGCAAAAAATATTCTGATCGTATACTTGATAAGTATCTTGTGTATACCAAAGATTTGGCTAAGGACTCTGACATTCTTTGTCTGCCAGTTTATATGGTTCCTTTTCTATAAATTAGATTTGTATATAGGTGACGGCAAACTTAAAAAGGACCCCCGCAAACAGCTTCTTAAAACTGGATGCGAGGGTTTTCTCATAAAAATTTTCTACTGTCTGATATCCACATACCCAAGCTGTAAGCTTGTCTCATCATAGAAATGGCTGCCACCATAATTGCTTAAGGTGAAGTACATCTCATTTAATTTTTCTTCCGGCACTTTGAATGCCATACGCACGGTGACGGTTTCACCTGGATTTATCGTATTAATGTAGTTGTTGTGGCGTTCTCCTCCATGAACATCCGATAAATAAACTTCCTGACTAAATCCAATAGATTCTTCGTTTACACAATCCCATATATCGCCTGTTCCCGGTTTTTCATTCATGTATGCGTCAAACTGCATGTTTTCTCCATATTCTGCCAGAAGTGCAATGCCGCCGTTAAACATTACATTGGAAAGTGCCGTCTTTCCATTATTTTTATAATCCACTGTCACTGAAACAATTTTCATTGGAATCTCTTTGGTCTCCACAACTTCATCAACTGTGTTGATACCGTCTCCGCTCTTTAAATATTCCACTTTCATTGGCAATAAATTACCGTCTGTGTCAAATGCTGCTTTTGTATCATCCTCCAGCATATTTTCTGACAAACTGCTGATATTATCGGAAATTGTTACATCGGAAACGATTGCTGTAAGTCCCGGTGTTGCTTCAATTCCGTTCTGATCCAGAGAAATCTCACCGCCAATGAGGTGTATATTTTTCATTTTCTCTTTTGGAAATGTCATCAATGTTTCTGATTCATCCGTTTCCGGTTCTCCTTTTCCTGCCTCATTTTCCATGTCATTCCAACTGCACACCTGCATAACATTCTCTCCGCTCGTTTCTTCTGTCGGAGTAATGGAAACACCCTCTGCGATCTGGAATGCTTCTTCTTTTGTCACATCCGGGAAAATAAACATCTCAAGGAGGTAGTTGTGTTCCGCGTAAATCATATATATTTTTTTTGCACCGGTTGTATTTTCATTCGCAGTTCCTTCTGTAGAAGAATTTTCTGCTGAATCACCCTCGGCAGGAGCTGTTTCCATGTAAACTGCCGGTCTGCCACCGATGCTGGTTTCCTCGCTCACAGCAATGCCTGTATTTTCAATGTCTGCTATTGTTTTTTCCGGTGTCAGCTGGTACACGATCATGCTGACTCCACCCTGCATATAATTATCTTCAAAACTGAATTTTCCTTCCTCTGACTGCACCATACCTTTCGGCAGATAAGAGGTTTCCAGTCTGACATATTCGGCTGCTTTACCCGCTCTCTCTTCTGTCGTCTGATCTGCCATATTCTCCGTACTTTCTGCCGCTGTCTGTGGTCCTTCAATCTGTGTTTTTAAGCCATATTTTCCAATCTTCTGGTTATGCATCTGGTAAGCAACACCTGCACAGACCGTTGTTGCAAGTGCCAGAGCAGCCACCATAGATGCCACCAGCATACGGTGTGCCATGTTTTTTTTCTTTCTTTTCTTATAAGTTACAACTTTTAGATTGTCATTTTCTTTCTCCTGCCCGATCTGCACTGCAACTTCCTGCTCAATCATCCGCTTCATGCTCTCCGGCATTTTCGGAAATTGTTCTCTCATATCTTCTAATCTCATACTGTTACCGCCTTTCCTGCTATCCAAACGATACGAAATTTATTATTTTTCATTCGATATCCGTGTTTTTGTATGTCTGTTCCAATGGATCATCACTATGTCTCAATCTGCCAGCGCTTCTTTTAATTTTCCCCGCGCTTTTGCCAGCCTGTTTTTTACTGCACTCTCTGTCGTATCTAACAATGCTGCGACCTCTTTCACACTGTACCCTTCCATATAATACAGTGTGACGCACAGTTTTATCTGCTCTGGCAAATGGAAAATTGCTTCATATAAATCTGAATAGTCTTTGGATTCCGTTTCCTGCTCGTTCATCTGATAATCCTGCAGGGAAATAATTTTTTTCTCTTTGCGCATGATCGCATAACACTCGTTCATCACAATGCGGATGAGCCACGTTTTTGCATACGAGTCATCCTTTAATGTATGTAATTTTGCAAATGCTTTTACAATGGCTTCCTGTATCGCATCCGCACAGTCTGCGTCATTGTAGAGCAGGGACTTTGCGATATGATACATTGTTTCCTCGGAATCAATAATCAATTGTCCTAATGTTTCTTTTGTCATTTTATTTTGCGCTGTTTCCACTGACTTGTCCGTGGATCAGCTTCCTTTCTGCCGGCTTTTCACTTATTTACATAGATTAGATGCATGAGAGGCGGATTTGGTCTCTGTGCATTTTTACTTTTTAATAGAAAAACCTCACCAGCAGATTATACTCAGCCAGTGAGGTTTTTACTATCAATATTTTTTTGTTATGCCCCTTCAATCTCCTTGATACTGAATCCGTTTCCTTCCAGAAGATACGTGGCACTGCTTCCACAGTGCGGACATATTTTTGCATACTGGACTGTGGAATAGGTTTTTCCACAGTCCTCACACATGGTAACACCAGGTATGATCTCGATTTTTAATTCTGAGTCTTTTAAAAGCTCTGATCTGCTTCTTGCATAGCCCCAGCAGTCTGTCATGTATTCCGGGACAACGCCGCTGACTTCTCCAATCTCACAGGTCACGGATCTGATCTCTGTGAGATTGTTCTCTGCTGCAACTTCCTCCACGGTACGCATAACATGTACAATAATTCCAAGTTCGTGCATTTTATTCCTCTCTGTAAATGATTACTTCTTCTTGGAGAATTTAATCTTAATCGCCTGCTTTGCTCCATTTGGAAGAATATATTTCAACTTATCTTCACTTGGAACCATCTTGCTGCATCCAGGAAGTTCTCTATGTAACTTGATCGCATCAAACTCACACTTCGTTGTACAGATACCACAACCGATACACTTATTCTGGTCAACCACAGAAGCTCCACATCCAAGACAACGTGCTGTCTCTGCTTTTACCTGCTCCTCTGTAAATACAAGTTTTGCATCACGGAAAGAGTGTTTTGTATCGATGGAATCATTATGTCCAGGAATCTGACGGCTGGAGTTGTCGTAATTTTCCACTTTGATATCGTTTTTATTTAACTCGATGAAATCATTTCTGTTACGTCCGATCGTAAGGCTGGAATGTGGCTGTACAAAACGATGAATGGAGATTGCACCCTGCTTTCCGGCTGCGATCGCATCAATTGCAAATTTAGGACCTGTGTAAACATCTCCTCCAACGAAGATATCCGGTTCTGCTGTCTGGTAAGTAAGCGCATCTGCAACCGCTCCGTTGCCACGTCCAAGTTCCACTTTGCTTCCCTTTAATAAGTCACCCCATACGATTGCCTGACCTACTGAGAAGAATACATGCTTACACTCTACTGTCAAAAGCTGGTTCTCATCGTACTGTGGATTGAATCTGCCATCTGCATCTTTCACAGAAATACATTTCTTTAAAACGATTCCGCGCACTTCACCGTTCTCATCCACGAGAACTTCCTTTGGTCCCCATCCCGGATTTACAACGATTCCTTCGGACTCTGCTTCCTCGATCTCCTCCACGGAAGCCGGCATTGTCTCTCTGGATTCCAGACAGAACATGTTGACTTTTGTGCTGTCACTGCCGCATCTCTTGGAATCTCTTGCAACGTCGATTGCAACGTTACCGCCACCGATGACAACAACATCACCTTTGATGTCATATTTCTCATTTGCATTGACTTCTTTTAAGAGGTCAACTGCGGAAGAACATCCTTTTGCAGTATCGTTAGGAATGCCCGGAAGTCTTCCGCCCTGGCATCCAATTGCGATGTAGAATGCTTTGTATCCCTGCGCACGGAGTTCATCTAATGTAATGTCTTTTCCAACTTCCACACCAGTTTTGATCTCAACGCCCATCTCTTTGATGACATCGATCTCTGCCTGCACAACGTCTTTCTCTAACTTGAATGATGGGATACCGTATACTAACATACCGCCGGCACGCTCATTTTTCTCGAAAATAGTAGGTTTGTAACCTTTTTCAGCCAGATAGAATGCACAAGATAAACCAGCAGGACCACCACCGATGATTGCGATCTTCTCTTCAAAATATCCTCTGACAGATGGAACTACTTTCTTTGGAATATAACGTGTCTCAGCTTTCAGATCCTGGGCTGCAATAAATTTCTTTACCTCATCGATTGCAATTGCCTGATCGATGGTTCCACGGGTACATGCATCCTCACAGCGGCGGTTGCAGACATGTCCACAGACTGCCGGAAGTGGATTGTTTTTCTTGATCAGTGCAAGTGCATCCTGGTATCTTCCCTGTGCTGCCATTTTTAAGTAACCCTGAACTGCAACGTGTGCCGGACAGGCTGTTTTACATGGGGCTGTACCAGTGTCATAGCAGTTGATGCGGTTGTTATCACGGTAGTTTTCATCCCACATCTCCGGTCCCCATTTTTTCTCAGATGGAAGAACATGTTTTGGATATTCTACCTGGGAACCATCTTTTCTGCAAAGTTTCTGTCCAAGTTTTACTGCACCTGCAGGACAATACTCTACACAGCGTCCACATGCCACACAGTCTTTTGCTTCTACTTTTGCGACATATGCAGAACGGGACATATTCGGTGTATTAAATAACTGAGAGGTACGAAGTGCATAACATACATTCACATTACAGTTACAAATCGCGAAAATTTTGTCCTCTCCATCGATATTGGTAATCTGGTGAACAAATCCATTCTCCTCTGCTTTCTGGAAAATCTCCAGTGCTTCCTCTCTTGTGATGTAACGTCCACCTTTGTTTGTCTCAACAACATAATCCGCCATATCACCGACTGCGATGCACCAACTCTCCGGGTCATCTGCACAGCCTTCCTCGTAAGTCGTTCTGGAACGACGGCAGGAACATGGGCTTGCTGCGTACTTTCCTTCATATTTATCTAACCAGTGAGAAATATGCTCGATGGAAATAGACTGGTTCTCCATAGAGATCGCTTTCTCGACCGGAATAACGTGCATGCCGATTCCGGCTCCTCCTTCCGGTACCATAGGTGTTACTTTTTCAAGTGGCAGACGGCTCATTCTCTCAAAGAAACGTCCTACTTCCGGATGTGCCTCTAACATCTGCTGGTTCATATTTCCAAACTCGGCACTTCCCGGTACAAACATTGGAAGCACATACTGTTTTTCGTGTTTTGGATTCTCCCAATTGTATTCAATGACTCCGTTGACAGCCATCTGCTGTAACAATTCCTCTAAATGTGTTCTTTCCATTCCGGTGAGTTTTACCATCTCGTCTAATGTCTTTGGCTTACGAACACCCATTTTCAGTGCGATCTCTGCCATCTCATCTGTACACATTGCAGATAATCCCCAGTACTCCGGATCATACTTTGTGATCTTTTTCATCCCAAGCTTCTGCGGAACACGGTCTGTGATCATTTTAGCAAGCTTTACAATAGCTTCTCTCTCTACTTCATTTTCAATAAATTCCGGTACAAAATTTCCCAATGGATCTGCCATTTCTTCCTCCTTATATATGGAACCGGTCATTCTGCCAGCTCCTGTAAAAAATTTTTTATTCTGCTTTCACTTATTTCTGATATTCAGAAATCTCGGTGCGGATCCAGTCCGCCCACTCGTCAAAACCTTCTCCTGTCTTCGCTGAGACAAAGAAAATCTTTGCATTTGGATTTAATTTTAAGATACGTTCTTTCACAGCCTCTTTGCTGAAATCATCAAAAACACTTAATGTATCACATTTGTTAATGAGAACTACATCACAGATAGAAAACATTAATGGATATTTTAATGGTTTATCGTCCCCTTCCGGCACGGAAAGAATCATCGCATTCTTCGTACTTCCGGTATCAAACTCTGCCGGACAGACCAGATTGCCTACGTTCTCAAGCACAACAAAATCAAGGTCTTTTGTTCCGAACTCCCGGATTCCCTGTCTTGTCATATCCGCATCCAGATGGCACATTCCACCTGTATGGATCTGGATGGCACGTACACCGGTCTCGCTGATTGCCTGTGCGTCCACATCAGAGTCAATATCTGCTTCCATAACACCAATCTTCATCTCATCCTTTAACATGGAGATGGTACGTTTTAAAGTTGTTGTCTTTCCAGCACCTGGAGAAGACATAAGATTCAACAAAAATGTCCCCTCTGACTTCAACTCTGCGCGTAATTTGTCAGCATCCGCATTGTTGTCTTCAAAAATACTCCGTTTTACCTCAATCACTTTAAAGTCTTTCATCTGTTCTCCCTCTTCCCTTCTTCTATGTTCCGGCTATTCCATGTTTCCATGTCAGATTCCAGCCTCTGTCCTCTGGTATAACCAGATTGTTATTTATAAAACATTCTATCTATAACATACATTGCATAAGTATTATTGTCAATGATTTTGTTAAAAAATACACAATGTTTTGTCACTGGTATGTCCACAATTCATCTGTGTAAAAAAAGAAACTCCCTTCACATCCGGAAAGGAATTTCTTTTTCACTGTCTCTATTCTGTTATTTTTACCCAAGAGCAACATCCAGCGACATCATCACCGTAAATCCCACTGCAAAAAAAATCGTTCCAAGGTCGGAATGTTCCCCCTGGGACATTTCCGGGATCAGTTCCTCCACAACCACATAAATCATCGCTCCGGCTGCAAAGCTCAACAGATAAGGCAGAGCCGGAACAATATATCCTGCTGCAAGGATTGTGAGCATTGCACCGACCGGCTCCACGATTCCCGAAAGCACACCACCTGCAAAAGCCTTTGACACTTTCATCCCTTCTGCCCTTAGCGGCATGGAAATAATCGCCCCCTCCGGGAAATTCTGGATTGCGATCCCTATTGACAATGCCATAGCTGCCGCCACTGTGATTTTTGCATTTCCAGCCAGATATCCGGCATACACAACCCCGACTGCCATTCCTTCCGGAATATTATGCAGCGTGACGGCCAGCACCATCATGGTAGTTCTCTGCAATCTGCTCTTTGGTCCCTCTGTGCTGACACTGTACCTGTGCAAATGCGGGATGATGTGATCTAACAGAAGCAGAAACAGAATGCCACCCCAAAATCCAGCTGCTGCTGGAATAAACGCAAACTTTCCCATCTCTTCCGACTGATCCATCGCCGGAATCAGTAAACTCCAGATGGATGCCGCCACCATCACCCCCGCAGCAAACCCGGTAAGAATCCGGGACAACCGTTCGCTCATATCATGTTTCATAAAAAATACGCACGCTGCACCGAGCGACGTACCCAAAAACGGAATTAAAATTCCATAAAATACTGACAAATTCATAAGACACCTTCCTCTCTTATTATTAATAAGTAATTGCAAACTTTATTTCAGTTATTTTCTTTAAGTCCTCAATCAATTTTACAATTTCGTATTCTATTCATAATGTATGTATTTTGTTGGTTAGTATCAACTAACTTCATTGTAACAATAAGAGAAAAAATGTCAATAGGTAGAAAAAGAGGTTACTACACAAAGCTGACATTCTTTCTGTAATAACCTCTTTATCCTATCCCGGTATTATAAAGCAAGTACCGCAACAACATACACCAAAATAAACAATATCGACAATAATATTCCGAATATTCCTGTAATAATCCCTGCAATCGCAAGTCCTTTGCCCGGCCGCTTCTGCACAAGACTTACAATTCCCTGTGGCAATGCGATCAGTGCAAGAATAATTCCAATATAAGGCAAAAAGCTGAATACAATCGCAAGAATTCCAAGTACCAGCGAACAGATTGCAAGGTTCTTGGTCGTTCTCTTATCCGGAACCGGTTCCCCGATCACGATCACCTGCTGTCTCGGTCTCGCCTGCTCCTCATATCCTCTGTCAAAGTTTTCTCCATAGTTTCCCTGTTCCATATGTAAACCGTCCTTTACTATGCAAGCTGAAGAAATACTACAATGACCATGATCAAAAGCTGTATTACCGTACATCCAACAAACGCGCCGACAACATTCCCCATCTTACCTGCCAGTCCCTGTCTTACATAAACTGTTCCAAATAAAGCTCCGATCAGTAAACCCAACCATCCGCAAAGAAGAAATCCAGCGATACAACTGATCCCGATAAACACATTACACATTGTCGGTGTTTTATGCAATGGCTGATACTGCTCGCCGCTGCCCTGATATACTCCGTTCACAGCAAGATCAACTTTATTTCCGATTGCCACAACACGAATTTCCGTATCATCGATCATAATTGGATAATCCACCATCATCACCCACCAGTTCTGTGATTTCACCTTGTACGCCTGACCATTCACCAGAATCTTTGCTCCAAATCCTGCCTTGTACTCAATCACATTGTTTGTTCCATTTACCGTTACTTCCCATTTCTTTGTCATTTTCATGCTACTCCTTTTCTCCCACGGTCTTTCTGCCGTATTCTTTATCATTTTACCACATAAAAGTATAAAAGAAAACCTTTTTTCGACTAAATTAGAAAGGGATTTTTATGTAACTTTGATTTCTTATTGCAAAACTGCGTTTCTATGTATCAGGAACATTTCACCGTAATTTCCTGTTACACGAAAAAAGCTTCGAGAAAATCTCAAAGCTTTTTGTTAGTAGCGAGAGGGGGAGTCGAACCCTCGACACCATGGGTATGAACCATGTGCTCTAGCCAACTGAGCTATCTCGCCATATTCAATATTTTTTTCTGCGCCATCACGCAGTGATGTGTGCATCGGCATCGCAGATGCGCCTCACATTTTCCACCTCAATCAACAATATCTTGTCAATGTCTTCTGTGGAAAATGGGACCTATAGGGCTCGAACCTATGACCCTCTGCTTGTAAGGCAGATGCTCTCCCAGCTGAGCTAAGATCCCATAGGATGGATATTCATCCAAAGTAGCGAGAGGGGGAGTCGAACCCTCGACACCATGGGTATGAACCATGTGCTCTAGCCAACTGAGCTATCTCGCCATATTCAATATTTTTTTCTGCGCCATCACGCAGTGATGTGTGCATCGGCATCGCAGATGCGCCTCACATTTTCCACCTCAATCAACAATATCTTGTCAATGTCTTCTGTGGAAAATGGGACCTATAGGGCTCGAACCTATGACCCTCTGCTTGTAAGGCAGATGCTCTCCCAGCTGAGCTAAGATCCCATATACTTGCGAGTCGCTTGCGCAACTCGCTTTGCTATTATATAATGAATCACACAAAAAAGTCAACACTTATTTTTGTGTTTCTGCAATTTTTTTAGGATTGCTATTTTCATCCGCTATTCTTCCAACAGCCGATCCACCAGTTTTACGCAGTCTGCTGCATCTTTCGAGTATCCGTCCGCTCCGATCTCATCTGCAAAACTTTCATTGATCGCCGCACCACCGATAACGATCTTGCTGCTGCATCCCATCTCTTTTGCCAATTCCACAACATCTTTCATGCGCATCATCGTTGTTGTCATAAGGGCTGACAGACCAATTACTTTTGCATGCTCTTTTAAAGCAGTCTCAACGATCAGCGAAGCCGGAACATCTTTTCCAAGGTCAATCACATTGTAGCCATAGTTTTTCAACATAAGAACAACAAGATTTTTTCCAATATCGTGAATATCTCCTTCTACTGTTGCAACTACAATCGTCGCCTTTTGTTCCGCATCATTCCGCTCTAACATTGGCTCTACGTATTCGATCGCCATCTTCATCGTGTTGGCAGAGGAGATCAGCTGTGGCAGGAAATATTTCTGTTTGTCAAACAGCACGCCAACTTCATTGATCGCCGGGATCAGATGATGGTTGATGATCTCATCCGGTTTTTCTCCGTCGGCAAGCGCCTTTTTCACCTCATCTAAAATGCCACCCTTATTTCCTTTTAAGACAGCTTCAAAAATAGCACTTCTTCCTTCCTGTGATCCAGGTTTTGCCTGATCATCCGCCGCCGCTTTTTTTACCGGGACAAGCACGCGCTCCTGACCTGCGTACTTTTCAGCGAGCATGTTCATACGCTCAATATAGCGGATATCACTCTCTTCTCTTGCAAGAAGCAGATCAGACGCAAATGCGGCATTCATCAATAATTCCTGCGATGGATTTGCAATAGCCATTGTAAGCCCATGTGCGATTGCCATCGTAAGGAACGCTGTATTCACATAAGTCCGCTCCGGCAGACCAAAAGAAATATTGGAAAGTCCACAGGCTGTTGGCAGTCCAAGTTCATTTTTACAATAAGAAAAAGTTTCATAGCACTCAATGGCAGCTCTTGGATTTGCTCCGATCGTTGCAACCAGTCCGTCTACGATAATGTCCTCTTTGCTCATTCCGATCTTGATTGCCTGCTCCATAACCGTGCGGATAATCGCATGTTTTTCCTCAGAATCATTCGGAAGCCCTGCATCCGATAATGGCAGCAAAATAAACATTGCTCCGTATTTTTCTGCAATCGGAAGAAGTTTATCCATTTTCTCTTTTTCCATGGAAATCGAATTGATCAGGGCACGTCCCGGATAAATACGGAGTGCCGCCTCAATAATATCTACATGGCTGGAATCAATGCACAGCGGACAATCAACCGTAGAAGTCACTTCGTAAATCGTGTTGATCATCATTTCTTTCTCATCAATTCCGTTCATTCCCATATTAACATCAAGAATCGCAGCACCGTTTTCTTCCTGGTCTAACGCCATCTGACGCACCATGTTAAGGCTGCCCTCCCGCAGTTCTGCCTGAAGTTTTTTCTTACCGGTCGGATTGATGCGCTCACCGATCACCATAAAATTACCATCCAATGTAATTTCCACCAGTTTACGTTCAGAAGTCAGAATTCTTCTTTTTTGCGTCAAAGGTTTATGCACCGGCATATCCTTCACTGCTTCTTTCAGTGCACGGATATGCTCCGGTGTCGTGCCACAGCAGCCTCCGATAATGGACGCACCGGCCTCCACCAGTTTTTTTCCACAGGAAGCAAACTCCTCTGGTCCCGTCTTGTAGACTGTCACACCATTCTCCAGCTCCGGCAGCCCTGCATTCGGCTTTGCAAGGATTGGGATTGTGGCATACTCTGCCATTTTTTCAACCGGTTCTATCATATCCTCCGGTCCTGTTGAACAGTTGATCCCGATCGCATCAGCTCCGAGACTCTGCAGTACGACTGTCGCCGTTGCCGGATCTGTTCCATAAAGGGTTCTTCCATCCGGGTTATATGTGAGTGATACCATGATCGGAAGATCACATACTTCCCTGATCGCAATGACTGCCGCCCTGCATTCCTGAAGACTCATCATGGTCTCTACCACAAAGAGATCAGCGCCTGCATCTGCAACTACCTCTGCCTGTTCTTTGTAGACATCCACAAGATCTTCAAACATCAGGTCGCCGATCGGATATAACTGTTGTCCGGTCATCGTCATATCCGCTGCCACCAGCGCTTTTCCCTGCGCCGCTTTTTGGGACAGGGCGATCAGTTCCCGGTTCATTTCTTCTAATCTGTCTGCAAGTCCATACTCTTCCAGTTTTATACGGTTTGCAGTAAATGTTGGTGCATACAAAATATCAGTTCCGGCCGCCACATAATCTTCCTGTAACTTTATCATAATATCAGGATTTTCAAGAATCCACTGTTCCGGGCACACGCCAACCGGCATGCCTGCCTTCTGCAAATTCGTTCCTGTCGCTCCATCCAGAATAACCGGTCCGTTTTCCACCAGTTTTTTAAATTCTGCTTTTGTCATTGTCTTTTGTCATTCCTTCCGCGGATTTATTCCTTTTGATTATGCCATTTCCATAAATGCGGCGCAAGTATTTTTAAATTCCTATTTACAGCAATTCTTTGAGGATTTTATTGACCATTCCAGGATTTGCCTTTCCTTTCATCGCCTTCATCGTCTGTCCAACCAGAAATCCGATCGCTTTTTCTTTTCCATTACGGTAATCTTCTACTGACTGTGGATTGTCTCTGATGACCTGTTCCACGACTGCTTGCAGTTCGCCGGCATCATTGACGGTCTTTAATCCTTTTTCCTCAACGTATTTGTCAGGATCAATATCATGTTTGAAAACTTCCTCAAACACTTCCTTTGCAACCGTGCTGTTGATCGCACCGGAATCTGCCAGTTCAATGACTTTTGCAAGATTTACCGGAGAAAATTTAATGTCCTCCGGGTCCATCTCATTTTCTTTTAACAGACGGATGATTTCACCCATGATCCAGTTGGAAACTTTCTTTGGTTTCTTACATATCTCTGTCGTCGCCTCGAAAAGATCGGCAAATTTTTTATGTCCGGTGATAATTTCCGCATCATAATCCGGCAGACCGAATTCTTTTTTATAACGTTCTAATTTTTCCGTGCGGAGTTCCGGCTGTCTTGCTTTAATTTCTGCGATCCACTCGTCGCTTATGACAATTGGGACAAGATCCGGTTCCGGGAAGTAACGGTAATCCTGTGCATCCTCCTTAGAACGCATTGCATAGGAATACTCTTTGTTGTCATCCCATCTTCTGGTCTCCTGAATAACCTTTTTCCCTTCCTCGATCAGCTCGATCTGACGGGCACGCTCGCCCTCAATGGCTCTTGCAATTGCCTTGAAAGAGTTCAGGTTTTTCATCTCGGTACGGGTTCCAAATTCCGGTGCACCCATCTCACGGACGGAAAGGTTGACATCAGCACGCATGGAACCTTCATTTAATTTACAGTCAGATGCACCAAGATACTGAATGATCAGCCTTAATTTTTCCAGATAGGCAATGACCTCCTCTGCGGAACGCATATCCGGCTCTGACACGATCTCGATCAACGGTACACCGGAACGGTTGTAATCGACAATTGAGCAGTCCTCCCACTCGTCATGCACCAGTTTTCCGGCATCTTCCTCCATATGAATTTCATGAATACCAACGGTTTTCTTACCCGCTGCAGTTTCGATCTCCACCCCGCCGTTCCTGCAGATTGGCAGATACAACTGGGAAATCTGGTAATTCTGCGGATTATCCGGATAAAAATAGTTTTTACGGTCAAACTTGCAATACTGTGTAATGCTGCAGTTAGTGGCAAGACCAACTGCAATCGCATACTCTACCACCTGTTTATTTAAAACAGGAAGAGAACCCGGCATACCGGTACATACCGGGCAGGTATGGCTGTTTGGCGCCCCTCCGAATGCGGTGGAGCAGCCACAGAAAATTTTTGTTTTACTTGCTAATTCAACATGGACTTCCAGTCCAATCACAGTTTCATATACTTTACTCATGACGATTCCTCCAAACTTATGCTAATGGGCTGTGTTCATATTCCCTGGTCTGCTCAAATGCATACGCAGCGCGGATAATTTTTTTCTCTTTGAAACAGTCGCCGATCAGTTGTAAGCCGATTGGAAGTCCGTTGGAATCTTTTCCACAAGGAAGCGAAATTCCCGGAAGACCAGCTAGGTTTACAGAGATGGTATAAATATCTCCGAGATACATTTTAATCGGATCACTTAAGGATTCCCCTAACTTCGGAGCCGTTGTCGGGGCTGCCGGTCCTAAGATCACATCGTATTTTGCAAATGCTTCATCAAATGCTTTTTTGATCAATGCCTTTGTGCGAAGTGCTTTCAGATAATAAGCATCATAATATCCACTGCTTAATACGAAGGAACCCAGCATGATCCTTCTTTTTACTTCCGGACCAAATCCTTCCGAACGTGTCTTTTTGTACATATTATGAAGTCCTTCGTATTCCTTTGCGCGATAACCATATTTTACTCCGTCAAAACGTGCAAGGTTTGAGCTTGCCTCGGCACAGGCGATGACATAGTATGCAGGAATTGCATATTCCACAAGACTCAGATCAAATTCCTCTACGACCGCACCTTTTTCTTCTAAAACCTTTGCCGCATTTAATACAGCCTCTTTTACTTCCGGATCAAGTCCCTCTCCAAAGTAGTCTCCTGGGATTCCGATTTTTAATCCTTTCACATCATCTACCAGAGCATCCGTGAATTTTAAGTCATCTCTTGCGATAGATGTGGAGTCTTTCTTATCATAAGAAGCTATCGCTTCTAAGATTGTTGCACAGTCTGTCACATCTTTTGCAATCGGTCCGATCTGATCCAGTGAGGAGCCATAAGCGATCAGTCCATAACGGGAAACGGTTCCATAAGTTGGTTTGATTCCGGTCACACCACAGAATGAACTTGGCTGACGGATGGAACCGCCGGTGTCAGAACCTAACGCATAGGAGCATTCTTCTGCTGCAACCGCTGCACAGGAACCACCGGAAGAGCCACCCGGGACATGAGCTTCATTCCATGGATTCTTAGTTGCCCCATAAGCGGACGTCTCTGTGGTACTTCCCATCGCAAACTCATCCATATTTGTTTTTCCAATGATCACCGCACCTGCTTTTTCAAGATTTTCTACCGCTTCTGCAGTGTACGTTGGTTTAAAATTATATAATATCTTTGAGGAACAGGTCGTCAGCAGATCTTTCGTGCACATATTGTCCTTGATGGCGACCGGCACTCCGGCAAGCGGGCCTGTAAGCGTTCCATCATCGATCATTTTCTGTACTTCCTCTGCACGTTTTAATGCGCCTTCACGATCTACTGTCACGAAGCTGTTCACTCTTTTCTCTTTTGCTTCAATTGCATCTAAAGCTGCTGTAACAGCCTCTGTAACCGTAACTTCTTTTGCTTTTATTTTTTTGCCTAATTCCACGGCAGTCAAACTCATTAAACTCATTTCTATCACCCTTTCTTCCTTATTCCATGCTCACATCCAACACATCTGAATTGCTAACCGATCGTCTTTGGCACCTTGAATCCACTGTCTTTCATGGAAGGCGCATTAGAAAGGGTTGCTTCGCTTCCGTCTCCATTCGTGACAACGTCTTCACGAAATACGTTTGTCACCGGGAAAACATGAGACATCGGCTCAACTCCTATGGTATCTAACTCATTTAATTTATCAATATAGTCAAGCATGGCTCCCATGTCTTTTTTTGCCTGCTCTTTTTCTTCTTCATTCAATTCCAGTTTTGCAAGAATTCCTACATATTCAATGGTTTCATCCGAAATAATATTTGCCATTTTTCTTATCCTCTCTGCTTTCTTTCCAGCTATGGCTCTAATCTGCTCATATCACGCGGGAACAATGTTGTCTCTCTGACATTGTCTTCACCGATCAGTTTCATCGTCAGACGCTCCAGACCGATTCCTAGACCTCCGTGTGGCGGCATTCCGTGTTTGAATGTGTCCATGTACTGCTCCATGCCCTCGGTTGTCATGCCGCGTTTTTCGATTTTTTCCAGCAGCATGTTGTAATCGTGGATACGCTGTCCACCGGTCGTGATCTCCAGACCGTGATACAATAGATCAAAACTTAATGTAAACGTCGGATCTGCCGGATCGTCCATTGCGTAGAATGGTCTTTTCTTGGAAGGATAATGTGTGACAAACACGAAATCTGCATCACATTCCTCTTTAAAATACTGTCCGATCAAAGCCTCCTCTTCCGGTTCAAGATCATATGGGTTACGAATTTTTCTGCCGTATTTTTCAGCTACTTTTCTTTTTGCCTCGTCGAATCTGACGGTCGGGATTTTATCCACATTCGGCAGTGTCACACCAAGGATTTTCAACTCTTTTTCGTAGTCCTTTTTCAAAAGGTCAACCATATACTGTAAAAATCCGGTCTCCATTGCCATGATATCTTCGAATCCATCAATGTATCCCATCTCAAAATCAAGACTGGTATACTCATTCAAATGACGTTTTGTATTGTGTTTTTCTGCACGGAACACCGGGGCTGTCTCAAATACACGGTCAAATACGCCAACCATCATCTGTTTATAAAACTGTGGGCTCTGCGCTAAAACAGCCGGTCTGTGGAAATAGTCCATACGGAACATATTTGCACCACCCTCAGCGCCTTTTGCTCCGATCTTTGGCGTGTGGATCTCGGTAAATCCCTGCTCATAAAGAAAATCACGGAATCCTCTGACGACACCTTCCTGAATCTTAAATTTTGCACGCTCTCTTATATTTCGAAGCGCAATGGAACGGTTGTTTAAGTTTGCTTCCAGAGAAGTGTTTAATTTCCACTTGGAAATTGCTAATGGCATCGGTGCAGCCGGCTCAGATAATACCCGGATGCTGTCTAACCGGATTTCAAAACCATTCGGTGCCCTGTCCTCACTTTTCACTGCACCTTCCACTTCCACGGTGGCTGCTTCTTTCAGGTCTTTTAAGTCAAACTTTGTTTTTCCCTCTTCAAATACACATTGAAGAAGTCCTTCCCTTTTTCGTAAAATGACAAATGCAACCTCTCCCATATCCCTTATGGTATGGACTGCACCGTTCACTTTTACGGTCTTTCCTTCGAAATCTCCTGCTAAGATCTCACTGATCTCTACTGTGTCTTTTTTGTTTACTCCTGTCATGAATTCCATACGTTTGTACGCTCCTTTTCTTTCCTTATTTTGGGAATTACTCGGTGCGGGACGGAATAATCATTATAATAAATGAAACTAAAAAAGCCCTGAAAGAACAACTTCGTTCTTTCAGGGCGAGATATACGATTATCCCGCGGTACCACCCGCATTGAAAAATGATAACATTAAATTCATTTTCCCACTCAATGTGCGTAACGTGCACTGACGTACTGACCTACTTACATACCGGTCATCACAATGATCCAAATAGCTTCGGCTGTAATACCCGGTTATGGTTCAACCAGTCTGCTCCAGAGTGTTCCCTGTATCTCCTCTTTCAAACAGCGCTCTCAGTCGGTGACGCTGTATTCCTGTCGACGCCTGAAGATCAGAGTCTCTATCAACGCTTTACTGTGTTAATGTTGTAATATTTATATCACTTCAAAAACAGAAATGCAAGAAAAAATTTGATTTTTATTATAACAAATTTTAATAATTGTTATTCTTTTTGGTTAAAAAACATCAATCCCAACGATTTATCATGCCAGAAACCCGTCGGATCACCATCACTGCAAGAAGTCCGATCACCGTTCCGGAAGCAATCCCTGTGATAGCAAGAACCGGGAGATAATAAATTAAAGTTGCCGTATCAAGTACCCACATTGCGACAAATATCTGACCTGCATTGTGCGAAATGCCGCCGAGAACGCTCACTCCGGCAGCTGAAAAAAGCTTTGATCTCTTTGCCAGATACATCACTGCAAAACTCAAAAGTCCCCCGGCAAAACTGTAAAGCATCGCTGCCATGGAACTAAATGTAAGCCCTGTGAGCAAGATACGCACCATGGAAAGTGCAAATGCTTCCTTTGTTCCAAGTGTGTACAGTGCGACCATCACCACAAGATTTGCAAGTCCAAGCTTTGCCCCTGGAATCCCCAGATTTACCGGGATCAGCGTTTCAATATAGGAAAGCACAAATGCAAGTGCCACAAGCATTCCAAGAAGTGCTGTTTTTTTTGCCATAATTATTCCCTTCTTTTCTCTAATGTTGCAGAACATCGATTCTGGAGTCTTCTCCGTTCTCGATCGTGATGACTACCTTGTCCGGCAGACAGACGATCGTCTCCTTGTTCCTGCTGATCCGGCTGTGATGCACACAGATCTGATCCGGACAGGACGCTTCCGGCATGCTCACATAGCCATCCTGAATCGCAAACCGGTTATAGGAGCCATCCTCAAAGCGGATGGTTTCTGTATGATCTTCCGAGAGTGGATATCTCCCATATTCCACACCGTCCACCGTCACAACGGCAACTGCATTTTGGGTCGATACCTTCTGGTAATACTGTGTTGCAACGTATATACCGGCCGCCGCCACAAGTAACACAGCGATCAGGAGCCAGTCATTTTTCCGGATGTGTAACGCTTTCCCATCCTGCGCCCCTGCTTCTTTTTGAGATGGTTCTTTCATCTGAAATATTTTTTTCATCTGGGACTCTCTTTCCTCTTTGTTTTCTTTTTATCAGCAGCACTTGTTTCTTTGCCGGATCAAAAATACTTTATCATCACCTGGTGTATTCTTCAAATCCATCCGAATACTGAATGCTTCCGTCTTCTAAAATCCACATTGCCTCCACACCGTCAAGCTGATTTACAAATTCCATTCCTTCCGCAAGCGGCATATTAAAAACCGCAGTTGAATACGCATCTGCCATTCCAGAATCATTTGTGATAATGGTAACAGATGAAAAATTATCTGCCGGCATCAGGGTATCCTGATTGATAATGTGACAGTATCTTTTTCCATCGACTGTATAATAGCGTTGATAATTTCCACTCGTTACCACGCTTAAATCCTGAACTTCCACTTTTTTTATATATGCCTGATCACTCTCCACATCAGGATTCTGAATTCCGACCGCCCAGGCGCTTCCATCCGGGTGTCCGCCAATAGCGCACACATTTCCCCCGACCGAAAAAAGCATGTACTGGATTCCAAGTTCATTTTTTGCATACTCTGCAACCTTTTGAACCGCATAACCTTTTCCAATACTTCCAACATCTAACGACATATCCGGGTCTGTCAGATAAACCGTAGACTCCTCCTCGTCAATGACAATATTATGGATATCTGTATGTTCTGCTGCTCTCTCCAATTCATCCATCGGCGGCAGCTCTGCAGAATACGGATCTTCACTTCCTGCTTCCCTATAATCATGCCAGATAGACAGCACACTTCCCATTGCGATATTCATGTTTCCATCTGTTTTTTCATCCATCGTAATGCCGAGTTTCAACAGCTCGATGATTTCCTCATCCACCTTTACCGGCTGGATTCCCGCATTATCATTGATGGTCTTGATGTTATTCATCCCCTCATAGTCGTGATAAATATCATACAGATCATTATAGTATTGAAACTTGTCTTTGATCAAGGACATCTGTTCCGAAAATTGCTCTTTTGATGACGCATAACCAATAATCTGTGTCTGTGTGTCAAACACATCAAAAAAAGATGCCTCATATTTTTCCAGATCTTTCCCTGTGCTATGTCTGTAGGCGATCACGCCAATCAATGCAAGCAATATCAAAACTGCCGCAATCTGTCTCTTTTTTTCCATTCATTCTTCCTCTCGTATAAAAGAAAAAGAGGGGTTATACGCCCCTCCTGCCGTCATCCTTATTTTTTCTCATAAATGCCGAATTCATTCTGGATCAAAATATCGCCAACCTCTAATTCCAATGGCAGCTTATACTTCTGAACTTCTATGGAACCATTCTGTGTGGTCAACATCACACTTGTCTCCTTAAATGATTCAACTGTATATTCTTCTACTTCTTTTTTTCTTTTAAACATAAATTGACGCCCGTTTTCCTATTCCCAAACTCTAAAAACCAAAGAAGATTATATCAAGCCTCTGTCATTCATGCAAGATATTTTTTCGTTGTTTTTCTTCCAGATAATGGCAGCGTATTTGTAGTTTTTATTTTAATTTGCGCAATATTTTTATGATCTTCACCTCAAAGACTACCGCAACTACAAGAATCAGCCCCATAACAATCAGACTATATGCTGCATCGACCCGATATCCTAACGCATCGCAGATGCTGGTAAAAAGAAGAGACAACACAAATACCAGTTTGATCAGTTCCACCATGCGGATCGTATATTTGCGTATCGCTCCGGTACAGACCTCGCGCGACAGTCCGTTAACGCGCTCCGGGTAAATAGCCAGCACAGTAAGCCCCATATAGACAAGAATCAGGATCAGCACATTCATGACAATACGCACTGCCCCTGCGCCGTAGACAATCCCATAATAAACCTGTAATCCCATATAAAATAATGCTGCTATCGCCGAAATAATCTCGAAAACGAGTGTCTCTGTTGACAAATGATTTTTCTTCATTCTATATCATTTCCTTTTCTGGTATTGCTATTTGCAATCTTCCCTGAATCCATAACATAGTTAGAATACAATATTTTTTTCTTTTCTAAAAGTAATTTTAGAATAATTTTAGAATTATGTGTTTTCTTTTCTTGAAAATCAGTTTCGCTGTGCTATAATTATTTAGGTTATGATTACGAATCAACACTAAAGGAGAACTTATATATATGGAAAAATTTATTATTCCAAAAGATTATCATTCAGAATTAAACCTGCATGATACACAGATTGCAATTAAAACAGTCAAAGATTTCTTTCAGAATCTTCTTTCCCAGAGACTGAATCTCTCCCGTGTATCAGCACCTTTATTTGTCGATCCTGATTCCGGATTAAACGATAACTTAAACGGTGTGGAACGCCCTGTTACATTTGATATCAAAGAACAGAACGGAAGGGAAGCTGAAGTTGTCCAGTCCCTTGCAAAATGGAAAAGATATGCTTTGAAAAAATATGGTTTTTCTTACGGCGAAGGACTTTACACAGATATGAATGCCATCCGCCGCGATGAAATCACCGACAATATCCACTCTATCTTTGTTGACCAGTGGGATTGGGAAAAAATCATCAAAAAAGATGAGCGTACCCTTGCAACTTTGATGGATACCGTAAAGATTGTATACAAATGTCTTCGTAAAACAGAAAAATATATGGCGATCCAGTATGATTATATCGAGGAAATCCTGCCTCATGACATTTTCTTTGTCACAACCCAGGAATTAGCCGACATGTTCCCGGACAACACTCCAAAGGAACGTGAGTATTACATCGCAAAAGCAAAAGGTGCTGTCTGCATTATGCAGATTGGTGATGTTCTGGAAAATGGTGAGCGCCATGACGGACGTGCTCCTGACTATGATGACTGGAGTTTAAACGCAGATATCGTTGTTTATTATCCGGTTCTTGATATCGCATTAGAGTTATCTTCCATGGGTATCCGCGTTGACAAAAAAGCTCTGCTTTCCCAGTTAAAGAAGGCTGGCTGTGAAGATAGAAAAGATCTTCCTTTCCAGAAAGCGATCATCAACGAAGAACTTCCATACACCATTGGCGGCGGCATCGGACAGTCCCGTATCTGTATGTTCTTCCTGCGCAAAGCGCACATTGGAGAAGTACAGTCCTCTCTGTGGCCGGAAGATATGATCGCACAGTGCGAGGAAAATGGAATCCAGCTTCTGTAAATCAAAAAAAATTGCTATTGATATAAAAATCAGCACCCGCTTCACATTTTGTGAATGAGTGCTGATTTTTATTTCTTCTGCAAATTTCGGTTTACATTAATTCCAATCTGCTAACTGCTGATATAATTTTTCTTTTATATAATCCATATCCAATACCTCACTCTACGATAAACTGATCATCCACTTATGCCTCTTAAAGATAATTAACGATACAACCAGTCTGAATATTTCTTCCGTGGTAAGCAGTGTATACACACCCACAATTCCCCACTTAAATACATATGCTGCAAGCAGACACAATCAGCAGTATCTTTGATTTTTCCAGAAAATATTTTACTTACTTTGTTTTTCATGAGTATGAATACAATTTTTACTTATTTCCGTATCTGCGAAAACTCTTATAAATAAAAGGCAGTAAGGCTATTGCCATCACTGTATACATTACCATTACAAGCGGAATTTGTCGAAATACACAATTCCCAATCTGATAAATAAGTGGGACTTTTACACTTGCCTGTACATTTGTCAAAATTGTTGGTATCAAATTGAAAAGCGTTGTATACCCAGAAAGTGCCCGTCCTATAAATGGCAATAAGCAATATAAAAAGAACGGAATGCAAACAGCGACACTAATTGTATGCATTTTAGCCGCTATTAACATAGACACTACAGCCGCCAGCATACTGGCTATAAATCCACATACAACTGTCAATAAATAGTATTGTCCATATGACATAATGTAAATACTATATGCCTGATACATTTGATAGGGTGTATTCATACCACTGGTTCCCATAATTCCAAAACAAATCACACTAAGTAATGTAATTCCCATACAATAAATCATAACTGTCGTAACTACTCCTGCCAGTATTTTTGTTTTAACAGCTTTTGTACGTCCATACTTTGTAGAGAAAAATACTGCATCTGCTTTTGTCTGAAAATCATCTGCAAATATTCCAGCACAAATAAAACCAACTATGATTGCCAGAATAATAGAATACGTTTCTACATACATAATCATAGTATCCCACGAACTATAAGATTCGTATTCTACTGGTAATTTTATTTCATTATATTTCTTTTCCAAGTATTTTTTCTGAACAGAAGTCTTTCCATATTCTTCTGCCATCTTTTCCATATTTTTATGATAAGTGTCATAGAACTCTTGTATATTTTCTTCTGTAATTTGATTCAGAACACTTTCATCATATTCTGAATCTGGTGTTAATACCGATATTATAAAACTCCTAATATCATCTATCGGTTGCAATGTCGTTCCGTAAATTGCATTTTCTTTTGAGGATTGTGTCACCGCATTTTTATTTTGTTCTATAACTTTTCCAAGTTCATCTTCTGTCAATGTACCTTTCCATGCTCGTCTGTTATCTGTAAGTTTTCTTGTTGCCATAATTCCAGTACTAGCATTTCCATTCTCATCCACATAGCGATTACTTGTAACTGCAAATCCGCTAAAAATGACAGCAAGTATCAATGCCAATCCGATTGCAAATACATTAATTTTCTTTGAAAAAATTCGTTTTAATTCTAATTTAAGCATCTTGTTTTTCCTCCGATTTTTCTCCAAAATAAAATAGAAATGCATCTTCCAGATTTTTTTCTGCAGCCACAGCATCTTCTGTTGGCTTTTCTATTGAAATAATTCTAAGCTCTGCTCCGGTTTTTGTTGTTTTTATATTTCCAACCAAATATTCATTCATATATTTGTCTATCATACTTCTCGAAACATTACATTGCCATACCTTTTCTTTCATAGAAGATACTAAATCTTCCGCAGTACCTGCATAAAAAAGTTCTCCATCTTTCATTAACATAATGTTATTCGCAATATACTCAATATCCGATACAATATGTGTAGACAAGAGCACCAAACGTTCTTCCGACAATTCACTAATTAAATTACGAAAACGTATTCTTTCATTCGGGTCTAATCCAGCGGTAGGTTCGTCCAGGACAAGAATTTGCGGATCGTTTAACATCGCCTGTGCTATTCCCACACGTCTAACCATTCCTCCAGACAAATTCTTCATTTTTCTTTTACTGAATTTTTCCATTCCTACTTGATTTAATAATTGCTTCACTTTTTTTCTGGCAAACGGCATTTTTAACCCTTTTATAGAAGAAATATACATCATATAATCATATACGGTCAAATCTGGATAATATCCAAAATCCTGTGGTAAATATCCCAGAACTTCTCGGTATTCGCCTCCTAGTTTCCATATATCTTTACCATTCCATAATATTTGTCCTTCTGATGGTTGAACAATCGTACACAGCATACGCATTAATGTGGTCTTTCCTGCTCCATTTACTCCAAGCAGTCCATAAATTCCTTTTTCCATAACACAATTCACTTTATTGACAGCATTTACTTCTCCGTATTGTTTTGTTACATTTTTAAATTCTAATTTCATACATGTATTCCTCCAAAATTTTTTCATCAAATACCAATGACTTCTGAACACAAAAAATAAAATATACAAAAGTCAATATCAGCATAGCCACCCATACAGGAGTTACAATTTTCTGATAAATAACATCATTTGCAACAATCATCATCCATAAACCAACCCATACCAAACAGGAAAGCACTGCTATATATTCTGATTTTTCCCATCTGCTGTACAATACACGAAAACATATACAACATGAAACATTTACTGGAAGCAGAAAATTAACCACCAAATCACTTAACGAGAGTATTGTTGTTTGATATGTAATTGCCAAAAACACCATAACGATCACCAGATCCACTACTCCAAACATTAACATTCTTGCTGTACAAATCTGACGCAGTGTGTAATAAGACGCCTGCTCAATTTCAATCGCACCATTTCTTCTGTTTTTCCAAATTTCCGGGATAATCAGAACCACAAATATTGTGGCAGATATTCCCATAATCCTCATCATATCTTTTATGTCTGACATATAATTACTCAACCATATCCATAGACACATAAGAACACAACCTTGTAAAATCCACCATCTTTTTTTTATGAATTTTGTCTGCTCATACAAAAATTCAAAATAAGATGTTCTATGCGATTGTTTCGATAAAACCGACTCTGACAAAATATTCTGACATGCTTTTACTGTTTTGTTCTCTGCTTCAGCCCTTACATACTTTTCTTCAATCTCCCCTTTATATTCCTTTATTTGTTGCTTATAATTCTTCATCTTTTTTCACCTCCAACTCTTTCATTAAAAGTTCTTTTGCTCTTCCGATTCGATATTTTACAAGAGAAAGTTTGATATGAAGTAATTCTGCAATTTCTCTTTGCTTCAATTCCTGAAAAAAATATAAAACTGCCGTTTCTCTAATTTCTTCCGGTAACTTTCTCACTGCCTGTTCAATAGTTAATCGGACTCCTAGCTCTTCTACATGATTTTTACTACAGTCCTCTGATTTTAGCAGTTCCTCTGATGGAATATCTTTTTTCTTTTTGTAATAATTTTTAACGGTATTTCCGGCAATTGTATAAAGATAATTCTTAACTTTTCCATATTCTTTATATCTATATAAATTGGAAAAGAAACGTGTAAACACTTCTTGTGTCAAATCCTCTGCCTCATATGGATCATTGATATGTAGCAAACAATATTGATATATACTTGAGTAATATTTTTTGACCAGTTTTTCACACGCATCTTCATCTCCTGCTCTTGCTAGATGTACTAACAAAGAATCAGTTTTGTATTCCATTCGCAAATTTGCCTCCCTCTGTTTTCTAAATAATATAACAATCCTACTATAAAAAAAGTTAGGATTTTCTTTTGTTTTTATTTATATTTTTCTAAATATTCTTCCAAACATAAATTTTCTTCTTTCATTATTTTAGCGACAGTCGTTCCAACATAACGGTAATGCCATGGTTCATTACTAATTCCTGTTATATCCGTTTTATCTTCCGGGTAACGTTTTACAAACCCATATTTATATGCATTTTCGTCTAACCATTGATATACTTTTTCAGAAGAACATTTGTCGGTATCCGCATTAATATCAACACTCAGTCCTAATTGGTGTTCGCTTGTATCGGGAATTGCAACATATTTCTCGGCTCTTTTTTTTGCTTCTTTCGCAGAATATCCTTGTTTTTCATATTCATTGATTTTCTCGTCCATAATTTTTTGTTGTTCTTCTGTTGTTCGATATCCTTCTCTAACAAACAGTGCCAGCCCCTCAGCTCTTGCATCATTAAACATTTGTTGTAATTCTGGATAAATCCGTGAATCTACTTTTTTACCATTCGATAATTCTGTCAATTCTACTTGATAATTATTTGGAATATAATGATTTCGATCGACCAAAATAAGATTCCATTCACCCGAAGTGTCTGCAAAGGACTTTTCTGACTGCAAAATTTTCGGTAATGTTAATTCTCCAACCTGCACATCGATTTTTATTGTTCTCCACATTACAACGGTTATTATGATAGTCATTAAAAGAATACATACTCGTAAAATATTCTTTCTTCTGCGATTGCTGTATCTTCTTTTGTTCATTTTCTCTCCCACACTTTCACTATCAAAATATTTCTACTTTTAATATAATTAACAACCAAAACGACAAAAGAGTTAGTATCTAAACTTATTTATCAATAAAAAGTTTATTTTTTCTCAATTCCAGCTCAATTTCCCCTCAATGCCTTTTTCCTCCGATTTTCGTATGCTTATCCCACAGCAGAGCAGTACCACACCGGTACGACCTGCTGAATCAATCAATACGAAAAAAGGAGGGGATAAACCATGCAGAACAATATCCGCAACACAAACCTGCGCTTTAATCTGGACAAAGAACAACAGCGAAGAGCCTGGGAATATTTACAGACGATGGATAGGCAGGATTTTAAATCTTACAGTCAGGTAATCTCTCTTGCACTGGTAGATTATTTTGACCGCTACTACCGCACACAGGCTGATCCTTATCTGGAAACAAGAGAACGGGAAGAACTTTTTGTGAAACAGATTGTAGATGCAGTGGAAAACAGTCTGAAACAGGCGTTGCCACTTTTTCTTTCCGGACTGACTGCAGGCATGGTGCAAAGGGAGCCCCAAATCAGGGCGTCCTTTCCAGCACCTGAAAATTCACTGCCAGATAGTGATGTTGACTGGGATTTTCTTGGCGAATAACTGATTGGAGGTGAACACATGACGGACTTTCTGACAGCAGACACTAACCTGCCATCTTATATGATGTTTCCCCGTTTTCTTCTGGACATGGAAATAAACGAAACTGCCAAAATGCTTTATATTATCCTGCTCGATCGGGCAAGGCTTTCCCAGAAAAATGAGGGCTGGTCAGATACAGATGGTCATGTGTTCATTTACTTTACAATTGAAGCACTGGCAGAAGTTCTCCACAAAAGCCAGATGACGGTTAAAACTGCTCTGGCAGTACTGGAAAAACAGGAGCTTATCTTCCGAAAACGGCAGGGACCCGGACAGCCTAATCGGATTTATGTAAAACTCCCAAAAGAAACCATCCACTATACAGACAGATTTCTTTCCCTAAGACAGACAGAAAACTGTCCTATTGACAGACAGGATTCTTTCCCTGATACAGACAGAAAACTGTCTGGTAATAAGAAAGAGATAAAAAAGAACAATTTAGCAATAAGAGGGAGTAAGGATCCACTCTCACCCAATGGAAAATTTCAAAATGTTTTTCTGTCAGAAAAAGAGCTTGAAGATATCCGGCAGACAATCCCTGACTGGCAGGATTATATTGAACGCTTATCCGGTTATATGGCTTCTACCGGAAAGCAATATCAGAACCATGCAGCTACCATCATCAGTTGGGCAAGACAGGATCATCCTGTTTCCCGGCAAAGGAATTACGAAAGTGAGGAATACGAAACACTATGACAAGATTTACAGAAAAAGAAAATGCTATAACACCAAACAGAGAACTTCAGCCTGATGAATATTTTAACGAAACAGACCACCTGATCTACTGTTCCAAATGCAATACGCCAAGACAATGCCGGCATGAATTACAGGGAAAGGTTCTTATTCCTTCCATCCGCTGTAAATGCCAGCAGGAAATCTTTGAGCAGGAAGAAGCCCAGAGAAAACTTCATGAAAAACAAATGGAAATAGAGCATCTTAAAACCAACGGATTACAGGATAAAGCACTCTATGACTACACTTTTGCCAAGGATAACGGCATCAATCCGGAAATAAAACTGGCACACAATTACGTAAGCAACTGGAAAGAGATGAAAGCAAACGCTTCCGGACTTCTCATCTGGGGTGATGTTGGTACTGGAAAATCTTTTTTTGCAGGCTGCATTGCCAATGCCCTTCTGGAAAAAGGCGTTCCTGTACTGATGACCAACTTTTCCCGGATTCTGAATACCCTTACCGGAATGCATTTTGAAGACAGAAACCAGTTCATCAACAGCTTAAACCGCTACAGTCTTCTGATTATTGATGATCTCGGAATTGAGCGGAACTCTGACTTTGCACTGGAACAGGTATTCAATGTGATCGACAGCCGTTACCGCAGTAAAAAGCCACTGATCATAACGACCAATCTCACTTTATCAGAGCTGAATAACGCCGCTGATATCGCACACAAACGAATTTATGACCGTATTCTGGAGAGATGTATTCCTGTCCGTATCAATAACCGGAATATTCGTCAGGACAATGCAACAGCTAATTTAAAACAGGCGAAAAAAATCCTGTTGAACAATCATGCTCCGAACCAGAATTGACTCGAAAAAGTATAACACAATGATTACTTTTCACTGACAGTGGTACTACTTTCTTTCCTCATTTATTACCGGAAATATGTCACTGTCAGTTATCTAAAACCATAGTACCAAACCAAAAGATTTTAAAACCAAAACTGCCCGGATACGGGCATAAAAAGGAGGTGCCAGATATGGCAGATAAAAAAATTATGACACCGGAAGAAAAAGCACTTTTACAGGCAAGACACCGCCAGGAAGAAGCCGAAGCAAGAAATCGCAAAAAAGAACGTGATACCAGAACACACAGGTTAGTCCAGGAAGGAGCAATTCTGGAAAGTATTGTTCCCCATATTAAAGAAATGGATTTAGATTCCCTAAAACGGGAACTGATGATCCAGCTACGAGGAATGTAAACGCACAAGTTCTACTCCCGAAGGGCGCACTTACTCACCACCTGATAAATCAGGCAGTGGTATCCCCTTCGGGGCTCGTGCGCTCTGCCGAGGGCTTTATCCGCTGTTGCAGTCAACATCGAAAGGAGGTGCCAGATATGGCAATTTATCATATGCAAGCTAAAGTCGTCAGCCGTGGTTCCGGTCGATCTGCTGTTGCTGCTTCTGCTTATATGAGCTGCAGCCGGATGTACAATGATTACGATGGCATTCAGCATGACTATACCAGAAAGTAGGGTCTGATCTATCAGGAAGTGATGCTTCCTCCAATGGCTCCATTGGAATGGAATGACCGGGAACAACTCTGGAATGCTGTGGAAGAAACCGAAAAGACCAAAGACAGCCGACTGGCAAGAGAATTTGTTGTTGCACTCCCTGTTGAGTTGGATAAAAACAGCAATATTTCTCTTCTTCAAGATTTTATTCAAAATAACTTTGTAGATATGGGGATGTGTGCTGATTTTGCCATTCACGATACAGATGGTCACAATCCCCATGCTCACATTCTTCTTACTGTCCGACCACTAAATGAAAATGGAACATGGCAGTATAAAACGGAAAAAGAATATCTCTGTATAAAAGACGGGCAAGAAAAAGGCTTTACTGCTTCTGAATTTAAAACCGCTCAGAAACAGGGATGGGAAAAGCAATATCGCTATAAAGTTGGGAAAAAGAAAGAATATCTGACTTCCTCTGTTGCACAGGAAAAAGGATATGAACGGATTGATAAGCACCCCAAGAGCAGCCGATATGGCAGACAGAATCCTATTTCCGAACAATGGAACAGCGATGAACAACTTTGTATCTGGCGGGCAAACTGGGCAGATGCCGTAAATAAAATGCTTGCACATAATCAGATAAATGCTACCATTGATCACCGCAGCTTTGCAGATCAGGGAATCACCGAACAGCCAACCATCCATGAAGGCTACATTGCCCAGAATATGGAAAAGAACGGCATGATAGCAGACCGCTGTGAAATCAATCGTCAAATTCGTACCGATAACAAAAAGCTCCGGGAATTAAAAGCACGGGTAGCAAAACTGGCACAGGCTGTAGAAAAATCCATCCCGATAATTGCAGAAACATTGGAAGCGATCCGCAATCATATGATTTTTACACAATATCATTTACTTCACAATGAGATACAAAAAGAAGTAATTCATGATTGGATGAATCATTTTAATCCAATACTGAATAAATACAACACCGTTAAAAAGAAACTCAAAGCTAAAGTTACGGAACGGAAAGAACTGAATGTGCAAAAGGACAAAACCAGTATTTTGAATCCCATCCAGCATATAAAATTGAATCAGCAGCTTACCACTGTTACCGAAGAAATTGAAGAACTGAAATCAAGGAAAGAGCAGCTAATCTTCCAGGCAAAATGCTCTACTGATAAAGATATGACGAATCTATCCAAGAAATACGACCAGATGAATAACAATCTTGATATCCTGGATTCTCAGGACATCTCGCTCAAAAAACAACTTGAAAAAGATGCCGCCGCTTTCCGGGAAGAAAAATTTCGTCCTGAACCAGAACAATACACAGAATTGCTGGATACCAGAATCCAGATACGTCCTGATTTTCGGGATAAGCTGATTGAACAACTCAAAGGTACTTTCGGTAAATATTACGACTATCACCGTCGTGATATTGTAGCCGATGAGGTGGATTATCTTAATGTGGAAGATCCTGATGTTTTCTCCCATCGTGCATGGGAACTTGAATATCAGAGGAAACAGGAGATGCGGCGAAATCAGCCTGCCAGAGCTAAGAAAAGGTCATATGATATGGAATTATAATCATCATCGAGTAGATAATATGCTCTTACAACTCTCTTGTTTAAAAGGCGTATGGATTTAAAAGTTCCATACGCCCAATTCACTTTAACCAGTTACAATCTGCCATGTTTTCTTGTATAAAACCACATTCATTATAATGCTGAGATTCTTTGTTGCATATCAATAACTTGAACTTTACTATTTTTAAGAACTAATCCATACGAAAAATGAATCGTATTTCCTCCCACTGGTTCAAATTTAACATATTGTCCACATATATTTCTATTACGTTCACCAAATATTTTCTTTATCTTTTCTGGCAATACACTATATATCGGACATGACACATCTATAGTATAAAATCCATTTTTCATAGGATTACCTCTGTCACTAAACCATTCACTTATTGAAATTCTATTACCTGCTACAGATTTACATTGAGCTGTATATTCTTTGCCACGTAATGTAAACATTAATGGGGTTTCCTCTGGAATATTAGAAGATACTTGAAATCTTATCTTTCCATCATTCATTTTCCAGCTCAATGAAGCTTCAATCTTCAATTCCTTTCCATTAATAGGTTGTTTAGGTTCTAATTCCTCGGGCAATGGCAATAAATCTCCCATCTCAACGTAATGATTTTTATAATACCATCTACCATATTTCTGTATAAATCCCCATGATGACAAATAATTGCTGTTTAACTGATCTATAGTAGCATCCGAAAACTGAAATCCTCTTTTTGAATAATCTACTCTTGAATATGCACGTAAAATTTTAATAATTGGTATATGATATTTATTATAGGCATCTATATATGGCAAACATTCAATATCATAAATATTATCCGAAGCATTCTCATAAGATTTTCGACGAGCACATATGAATTCATATATTTTCTCATCAGTAACCTGTTCATTGACTGGTTGTGGCGTAACAGAAAAATAAAAGTCTCCCACTAACGAAGAATATTCCCATGAAAGCTGTTCTTCTCCGTATTGGCTAATTGATATTTCTGACACTTTATTTCTAACAAATTTAAACATTTCTTCAATTTTCAAATTTGGAATAAGCATAGCATCTTTTAAAACTTGTGTATATAATCCATTACTACATTGTCCATCAAATGCACTACAGTCAGCGCTTGTAGAATAAGCAATCATAGTACCTTTAGGTGGATTATTAAATGGCGCAAAGCCTGTTAAAAATCCCCTCCCCATAGCAAAAGGATTATCTCGACATGCATCCAATATACATATTAATGTTTTTCCCTTATATGAAGATGCACCTTCTAACAGCGAATTTAAACAATAACAAGAGACCATTGTCTTGCTTTTATCACTTAACTTTAAATCAATAGGAACGATAAAATTTTTACCGTCGATTTGCATACCATGCCCTGCATAAAAAAATACCCCTACAGCATATTCATCTAATGCCTGTAAAAAATCATTAACAGATTTTTGAATATCTATTAAATTTGCATCCATTATTTTTGTAACATCAAAATTTAATTTATTCAAAATACTAGCAATATCGTCAGCATCATTCTTAGGATTATTCAATTTCCCTACATTTGAATAATCAGAATTACCGATTACTAATGCAATTCTATCCATTATTCTCACCTCTGAAATTATCTTACGTTTTATTTCATAATTAAAAATTTTAAATTCATTTCTTAATATAAATTTTAATCTGTTATTTTGATCATACCACCTTCTTAGCCCATTTTATATAAACTCTTACAAACACTGAAAAGCTCCCGAAGGAGCTTTCCACGCTTTAAATATACACTAATTCTTTCAACACAATCTCTTCTGCAGCATTCCGGGCATTATTTACCGCTCTAACCCATTCCATCTGGTCACGAGCTTTCAATTCTTCCGTAATGCCCTGCTTCTCCATCATCTGACTCACCAGAATATCCATTCTCTCCTGTGCTTCATCGTCCACAGTATTCAGATGTTCTGTCAGTCTGTCTTCCAGCATATACAGTGAATACATTGCCGGACGATGCTCTTTCAGATATGTTTTCCGCATCATTCCATATTTCCCATAATGCGGTTCTTCATCTGTACTGACAAGATTCGGATAGTAAATTCCGTCTGCGCCAAGTGTGTAGGTTCCACCCATTTTTTCAAATGTGCTTTTCATGTGTTATTCCTCCTTGAAATCAGCGATGTCCTTAGATCATCGCAAAATATTTCAGGGCAGCCTTGATAGCATCTTCTTTCTCTTTCGGGCATTGTGGAACTCTTGCATTTTCTGATTTTGGAAGATTATAGTTTTCTCCCACTTCAATTCCACATTTGCGTTTTACCTGAGAAATATATAAATTTGAAACCTTCAAGCCAAATTCTTTCAGCACATAATCTTTGATTTCCTGATAGGTTGCTTTCAACTCGGCACTGGTGGCATCCAGCTCGTCCAGGTCTAAGTCGATCTCTATCGTGTCATCTGGTTTTTGTTGGGACAAAAGAACAACCGTCTCAACATGAAACGTCGAAGGAAACATATCGACACAACAGACCTTTTTCACTTCATATCCTCTCGCCTGTAAAACTTCCAGATCTCTTGCCAGACTGGTCGGCTTGCAGGAAATATAAACCATCTGAGGCACATTGTAACGAATGATTTTTTCCAAAGCTTTTGGGTTGATTCCGTCCCTTGGTGGATCAAGTACAATATAATCCGGCTTTTCTTCAATGCTGTCAATGACTTTGAGCACATCCCCTGCGATAAATTCGCAGTTATGTAAACCATTTAACTGTGCATTCTCTTTGGCAGCTTCCACTGCTTCCTCAATGATCTCCACACCGATCACTTTTTTAGCTACCGGAGAAAGCATCTGTGCGATCGTTCCGGTTCCGGAATACAGATCGAATACAATTTTACCATGTTCCGCAATATCTGCGTCTGTTCCGCTTGGAAGTGCATCTCCGATAAACTCTCTGGCAGTCTGATATAGCACCTCTGCACCCAGGGAATTTGTCTGGAAAAAGGAAAATGGTGTAATCTTAAAGCGAAGCCCTAGCAATTCCTCGTAAAAGAAATCCTGTCCATATAAAACATCCGTGCCTTCATTCGTCACGGTATCTGCCACATTGTCATTTCTCGTATGCAGAATACCTGTCATGATACCTTTGTAATCTGCTGCAAGAAGAGCAGCTTTCCAGCCCTCTAATAATTCCTCTTCCGTTCCTGCAAATGCGTTTTCCTGTGCATTGTTCAACGTACTTTTAACTTCATCCATCTGCGCTCCGGCAATTCCCTGAAAATCCGTCTGCGTTGTAGTCACCAGATCTACTAATATTTCCCCTGTTTTGACTGCCTTACGGACAAGCAGATGTCTTAAATATCCGGTGTGACGCAGTTTATGGTAATAGGTGATATTTTGTTCACGAAAATAAGCAAGTGTGACAGACAGGATCTTTCTGAAATCCTCATCCACGATCTGGCAGTTTTCCACCGTCACAATATCATAAAAGCTTCCACGCTTATGCATTCCAAGTGCTAACGGTCCATCCTTAAATTCATCCCCAAAGGAAAATTCCATTTTATTGCGGTATGCAGTCTGCCTTGGACTTTCCTTGATTCCCAGAAACTGGTAATCCCGGTTTTCCTGATCGATCACATCATCCATTAATTTTTTTACCTGTTCTGCTTTCATCTCAAGCTGCCTGTCGTATGGAAGTGTCTGGTAAGTACATCCTCCACATTCCCCGGCATGGACACATCCTGTTTTGTCCCCTTCCAGCGGTGACTTTTCCAATACCTCTAAAAGTCTGCCCTCTGCCTTTCCTTTGCGGATTTTATTGATGGAAGCAGACACTTTCTGTCCCGGTATCGTATTTTTTACAATAACCTGTCTTCCATCCTCTGTTCTGATAATTCCCTTATTTGGAAAGTCTACGCGCTCGATCACGCCTTCTATGATTTGTCCTTTTTTCATAAATTCCTCGCATTTTTATTTCATCAACTATAAAATTGTCCATGATTCCATTGACATTTTATTAACTTCACAGTTTTCTATTTCTTTTATCTGTTACACAAGAAAAAAGGGCTGCATCCGCAGCCCTCCAGATTATTTTTATTCTTCTTCTTTTTTCTCTGCTGGTTTTGCCGGCTCTTCTTCGTCCTCTTCATCTTCGAAGAAATCGTCATCATAATCATCTTCAAAATCGTCTTCAAAATCTTCCAGATAATCTGGTGTAAAGAAACGATATACGCCATATACTGCTGCTGCAACTGCTGCAATAATACCGATAATTGCAAAAATCCATACAACCTTTGATGTTTTCTTTTCTTCTGCTTCTTTTTTGTTTAATAATTCATTCAACTTTGTCATATTGATCAGATCCTCTTTCTTATTGAGTAAGTCGTTTAACTTTGTCGCATTGATGAAATCTTCCACCTTGTTCATAGTGTTCCGCTCCTTCTCTTATTTATACTTTTATAGGATATGCAAAACCTAAACGCAATACACACCAGAAAAATCTATGTGCACTGCTCATTGCTTACGCCCATTATACCATATCCTTTACTTTTCGAATATAAAAAATTTATATTTTTCAAAAATTTTATATATTTTTTAGAGTTTCGGATACACAAACGTCCCTGCTCCCAAATAGAATCAGATACGCTTTAATTTTGCAAAAGAGGCAAACATTTTTTTCACACCATATCCTTCGAAATCCACGGTCACCTCGTAATCTCTTCCGCCATCCATGATGTTTTTCACAACTCCTCTGCCAAACTTGATATGCGATACGGTGTCCCCGACACCATAGTCAAGCTCTGACTTTACAACACCCTTTGTGACAAGTGCCTTTGCCTGCATACTCTGTCCGGAAGGCTGCTGGCGCAGTGTTGTTCTTTTCGGTCTTGCTGTTGTCTGGTTCTGTAAAAAAGATGGGAAACTGCTCTCTTTTCCAAAAGAAGATTCTCTTGCAGATGCCGGCTTTCTCAGTTCACTGTCCAACAGTTCAGACGGAATCTCCCGAACAAACCGCGATACTTTATTATATTGCGTTTCGCCACGAATCATACGTTGTCTTGCACAGGTAATTGTAAGTTCTTCTTTGGCTCTCGTGATCCCCACATAAGCCAGGCGTCGCTCCTCTTCTAGATCCTCAGAAGAACTGTCCGAAGTGATGGACATATAACTTGGGAACAATCCATCCTCCATTCCGGCAAGGTAAACTTTCGGGAACTCCAGACCTTTTGCACTATGTAATGTCATTAAAACAACATAATCACTGCCCTCATCGAGACTGTCGATGTCTGCAACCAGTGCCACTTCCTCTAAAAAACCACTGAGTGTCGGATGTTCCTCGCCTTCCTCGTAAGCAACCACTTTGCTGATCAGCTCATCGATATTCTCAATACGCGCCTTTGCCTCTTCGGTATCTTCCGCTTCCAATTCTTTCACATATCCGGTTTCGTCTATAATCTCCTGCAAAAGTTCAGAAACGCTGATAATCTCTACTTTACTGCGCATCACCTGAATAAAATTCACAAATGGCTTGATCTTTGCAGCACTCTTGCCGAGTGTCGGAATATCGTCTGCCATTTTCAATGCATTATAAAAACTGATGTCTGCCGCAGCCGCATAATCTGCCACACGATTTAAGGTTGTTGCACCGATTCCACGTTTTGGCACGTTGATGATCCTGCGGACAGCAAGATCATCTCTTGCATTATCGATCGTTTTTAAATAGGCAAGCAGGTCTTTGATCTCTTTTCTTGCATAGAAGTTCACGCCACCGACAATCTTATATGGAATATTGGATACGATAAATTTTTCCTCAAAAAGACGGGACTGTGCGTTTGTGCGGTAGAGAACAGCGCAGTCACCGTAATGATATCTGCCGTCCTTCACACAGGCATTGATGTCCTTTGCGACATACTCTGCCTCTTCATAGCCTGTCTCAAACTGCTTGAAACCGATCTTTTTCCCCTCTTCATTGTCTGTCCAGAGTGTCTTTCTTTTTCGTCCCATATTGTTGGAGATCACTCCGTTTGCAGCATTTAAAATATTCTGCGTAGAACGGTAATTCTGTTCCAGTTTTATCGTCACTGCCTCCGGAAAATGTTTTTCAAAGTTCAGGATATTATAAATATTCGCACCGCGGAACTTATAGATAGACTGGTCATCATCACCAACGACACACAGGTTCTTATACTTTCTGGCAAGAATACTGATCAGTTCAAACTGTGCCGTATTCGTATCCTGATACTCGTCCACCATAATATAGCGGAAGCGTTCCTGATAGTAGTCTAACACCTGATCATCCGTTTTAAACAATTCAACCGTCTTTACGATCAGATCGTCAAAATCAAGTGCATTATTCCGCCGCAGTGCATCCTGATACTCTCTGTAGATCTCTGCCTGTTTCCGTTTCGCAAAATCCCCAGAAGCAGCCGCCCGGAGAGAAAATTCCTGTGGATCTACCAGCTCATCTTTTGCCTTGGAAATCGCAGCAAGCAGACTTCGCTCTTTGTAAATCTTAGTATCCACATTCAGACGTTTACAGATATCCTTCATCAGTGTCTTCTGGTCATCGGAATCATAGATTGTAAAATTAGTGTCAAACCCGATGCGGTCAATATGACGTCTTAAAATGCGCACACAGGTAGAATGGAACGTTGATACCCAGATGCTCTCAGAGCCATATCCCACAAGCTGGTCGATCCTCTCACGCATCTCACCTGCCGCTTTATTCGTAAAGGTGATCGCCATAATATTGTATGGATTCACGCCCTTTTCTTCGATCAGATAAGCGGTTCGATGTGTCAGAACCCTCGTTTTTCCGGAACCTGCACCCGCCAAGATCAGAACCGGTCCCTCCGTGTGAAATACCGCTTCTCTCTGCTGTTCGTTCAATGTATCATAAATGCTCATAGACATCTCCATTTCCGTTGTTGTTTGTAATATTCAATCCCTTTTTTATTACAATATCATATTCCCATCTATTGTAACACATTATCCCTGCTTATGAACAGTAAAATCGAACATATTTTCTTTTTTTAACAATAAAAAATAACCGTCCAGCTCCTGAGAAAAGTTGACGGTTATTTTAACATTGATTTTTCGCCGGAGTAGATAGCTCACACCTATCTATCGGCTTTCCTGTTAAGTGCATTATATGACAAACATATATTTTTGTCAAATACACCCGTCTCTTTTTTTACCTTTGCGTCAGAAAAAATCTACGACCGTCCACATTCAAATTCATACATTTAAATTCAATTGTATCTTGTCATCTAGTTTTCAATACTATATAATCTGATGTAGAGAATACGATTGAACCAGTAAGAGTAAAAGCAGGTAAAAAAATGAATACAAAACAATTTTTAAGTGATATATTAGATGAATTTAACAAAATCGACTATGTAAAACCGGAAGATATCCCAAATATCGATCTTTACATGGATCAGGTGACAACATTTATGGATTCCCAGCTTGCCACATCCAAGCGGCATGAGAACGATAAGATCCTGACTAAGACCATGATCAACAATTATGCAAAAAACGATCTTCTTCCTCCACCTGAAAAGAAAAAATATTCCAAAGAACATGTGCTGACTTTGATCTTTATCTACTATTTTAAAAGTATCTTAAGCATCAGTGACATCCAGAGTATCTTAAATCCGATCACGGACAGATATTTTGGAAAAGGCAGCTCCGAGATGAGTCTTGAGGATATCTATAAAGAAGTGTTCGGTCTGGAGCATCAGGAAACCTTAAATATCATGAAAGACCTTGCAAAGAAGTTTAACACCTCCATGAAAACTTTTGAGGGCATGGAAGGTGAGGATGCAGAGCTTTTACGGACATTCAGTTTTATCTGCATGTTAAGCTATGATGTCTACCTGAAAAAAACAATTATCGAGCGCATTGTCGATCAGATGCTGCACGAAGAAAAAGATCCTTCTAAAAAAGAAAAATAAAACCCGGTGCTGAATGGAACACTGTCTATACCAGACATGATCCGTGCAGCTCCGGGTTTTTCTATTCTGTTTTACGCTTCGTTTGTCTCTGATGCAGCCATTCTGGCAAATACCATGTCATATCCGTCATTCCCATAATTCAAAGAACGGTTTACACGGCTGATGGTCGCTGTGGAAGCACCTGTTTTCTCTGCAATATCAAGATATGTTTTCTGGTCGCGCAGCATCTTGGCAACCTCAAATCGCTGTGATAAGGAAAGCAGTTCATTCACAGTGCAGACATCTTCAAAAAAAGTATAACATTCTTCTCTGTTTTCCAGGCTTAAAATCGCATCAAAAAGATGGTCTACTGCCTCGGTCCTTAGTTTCTTGCTCATTTTACCTTCTCCTTCTCATAAATCAAAATGATATCATCTTTTACTATAATCAGAAACTTCCAATCTACGCACATTTTATCATAGTAAAGTTTTAAAGTAAATATCTGTTTTACACACTAAAGTGTTACAGATGCAAATTCTATAATAGTCGAATCCAGTCGAAAAAGCAACACTTATTTTCATATTAACTATAACTTTAATTTATACCTGACGGCATCCTGTTATTCTCCCAGAAAAACAGCCAGAAAAGCGGTCAGACGCTCCATCTCCTGCTGGGTTCCGATGCTGATACGCAGATAATTGCTAATTCTCGGCTTGGAAAAATAGCGCACGAAAATGTTATGCTCCCGGAGTGCTTCAAATATTTCTTTTGCAGGAACTCTTTCATGTGTTGCAAAAATAAAGTTGCTCATGGAATCCCCAAAAGAAAATCCAAGTTTTTTCAGTTCGCACTTCGTCCATTCCCTTGTAGCGATGACTTTCGCACAGGTTTCCTCAAAATACTCCCTGTCCCTGATTGCCTGCACACCAAGTACAAGCGCTGTCTGATTGAGCGTGTAGGAATTGAAAGAATATTTCACATCATTGATATACCGGATCAGCTTTTCATTTCCCATCGCAAAGCCAAGCCGCATACCTGCCAGGGAATGCGATTTTGAAAAGGTCTGTACCACGAGAAGATTGTCATATTTTTCGATCAGAGGCAGCGCAGACACCCCGCCAAAATCAATGTATGCCTCATCCACAACTACGATCACATCGCGGTTGTGTGCAATGATATCCTCAATCTCTGAGAGCGGCATGAGGATTCCGGTCGGTGCATTCGGATTTGGGAACACCACGCCGCCGTTGTCCCCATAATAGTCCTCTTTTTTGATCTGAAAATCATCATCTAACGCTTTTGTCTCAAATGGGATCCGAAGCATATCTGCCCACACATCATAAAAAGAATAGGTGATATCCGGAAACAGGATCGGCTTTTTGCTGTTAAAAAACGTCATAAATATCATGGCAAGCACATCATCAGAACCGACACCGGTAAATACCTGACTGCTCCTGATTCCATAATAATCTGCGATCGCATCGACCAACACTTTGCAGGTCGGTTCCGGATAAAGCCGCAGCTTATCTGTATCAAAGTTCTTCAGAGCCTCTACCACTCCCGGTGCGGGCGGATATGGATTTTCGTTGGTATTCAATTTGATCATGTCCGGCTGGTTTGGCTGTTCTCCCGGAACATACGGTTCCACTGTCCTTACATATTCTTCCCAGTTACTCATAAATTTTACTCTCTCCACTCTCTCGATTTTCCTGATATATTTCACAAATTCATTACAATCTGCTCATTTTATTCTGTATACAATCCGTAATCTTCTGCCAGTTTTTCAAACGCAGTCAGGGCATTTTTCACCGTCTCATGGGAAACACAGTAAGCAAGACGGACATAGCCTGCACATCCGAATGCGCTGCCCTTTACCATGATGATATTGTATTTTTTACCTGCTGCAACAAATTTTTCTTCGTCTGCATCCGGAGATTTTACCCACATATAAAAAGCGCCTTCCGGTTTGATGCAGTGAAAACCTAGCTTTTGCAGTCCTTCGTATAACATCTTTCTGTTTTCATCATAAAATGCCAGATTGGTTTTCTCATCCAGACATTTTGCAACTGCTTTCTGAAGCAGGGATGGCGCATTCACAAAGCCGAGGGTACGGTTGGATACAACAATGCCGTCAATGACCTGATCTGCATTTTCCACCTCATCCGGAACAACCACATATCCAATACGCTCACCCGGAAGGGAAAGGGATTTGCTGAAGGAATAACCTACAATTGTATTCCTATAGTATTTCGTCAGGAAATCCTCTTGATTTCCATCGTAGACAAGTTCACGGTAAGGCTCATCGGAAATCAGATAAATTTCGTGTCCAATCTCTTTTTCCTTCTTTTCCAGAATCTCAGCCATCTTTTTCATGGTTTCTTCATGATAGATCACACCTGTCGGATTGTTTGGTGTGTTCACGATCACTGCCTTGGTCTTTTCATTGATCGCTTTTTCAAATGCCATCAGATCTGGCTGGAATGTTTCAAAATCCGGTGCCACTTCCACGACTTCCGCATCAAAATTGGCTGCATAACTCTTGTACTCTCCGAAATATGGGGCAAACACGATCACCTCGTCACCCGGATCTAAGATTGTTTTAAAAATAATGTTCAATCCTCCCGCTGCTCCCACTGTCATCACAATATTATGGGAAGTAAATGCAGTTCCAAAACGCTTGTTTAAGTTCTCTGCAACCGCCTGACGAACATCCGGGTAACCGGCGTTGTCCATATATCCATGTAAAACCAGCGGATCGGTCTCATCCACCAGTTGCTTAATTGCCTCGTTCAATGCTGCCGGAGCCGGTGTTGCAGGATTCCCCAATGAAAAATCATACACGTTCTCTCTTCCCACCCTGGCGGCAAGTTCATTTCCCTCTACAAACATTGCACGGATCGCAGAACTTCCCTGCAATGCCTTCTGTATTTTCTGTGAAATCATATTCTCTTCCTCACTGTTTTCTTACTCTCGAGTCATTTTTCTGCGGTCTGCACCGTAAATGTGCAGATCCACGGAACAATTATTACTTTACAACAATACTGTATGAAAGTAAATAGATAAAAAAAGAAAACTGCCACAGGACATTTTCCTTACGGATACTGCCCCGGACAGTTTTTGTTTATTAAAAATACTCCCCTGTATTTTTATGCATTGACGGTATCTACGAACTTCTGGAACGCTTTTCTGCCTTCCTCTGTGCATTTGTAAACACCTGCGTCCAATAAAACTTCTTTGAACACAAGACCGATTTCTGTCTGAATGATCTCATGTAATTTTTCCGGTGTGATCTCACCTTCCAGGCCGCTTCCTGCCGTAAATCCATACTTCGGCAGAAATTCCTCCACCCAGTCTGCATGTTTTGCAAGAACTTCATCCTCACGGATTTCTGCGCCGTCTAAGATTGCCTGCTCTAATGCAGCCATCTCATCTTTTAATCTGGCTGGAAGCACTGCAAGTCCCATAACCTCGATCAGACCAATGTTTTCTTTTTTGATATGATGAAGTTTTGCATGTGGATGGTAAACACCCAGCGGATGCTCCTCCGTCGTGATATTGTTGCGGAATACAAGATCTAACTCATAATCATTGCCGCGTTTTCTTGCGATAGGAGTGATCGTGTTGTGTGGTTCGCCCTCTGTCTCTGCAAAAATAAATGCATCTTCATCCGTATAACCTCTCCATGCAAGTAAAATCTTATCTGCTAGTTCGATCAGGCGCTCTTTTTGTGATGCGCTGATACGGATCACGGACATTGGCCATTTTACGATTCCGGCTTTCACATCATCAAATCCTTTGAAGGTCAGCTCTTTTTCGACCGGTGCTTTTGCCATGGCAAACTCATAATGTCCACCCTGGAAATGATCATGGCTCAAGATAGATCCTCCAACAATCGGAAGATCCGCATTCGATCCGACAAAGTAATGTGGGAACTGCTCTACAAAATCCAACAGTTTTCCAAAGGTTGCTTTCTCGATTTTCATCGGTGTATGCTCTGCGTTAAAAACGATACAGTGCTCATTGTAGTAAACATATGGTGAATACTGGAAAAACCAGTCACTGTGGTTGATCGTTACCGGAATGATCCTGTGGTTCTGTCTTGCCGGATGGTTCACACGTCCTGCATATCCCTCGTTTTCTTTGCACAGAAGGCATTTTGGATAACCGCTCTGTTTTGCAAGCTTGGCTGCTGCGATCGCCTTCGGATCTTTTTCCGGTTTGGAGAGATTGATGGTGATATCCAATGTTCCAAACTCGGTATCTGCAGTCCATTTCTGGTCTTTTTTGATACGATATCTACGAATGTAGTTTGTATCCCTGCTTAATTTGTAAAAATAGTCAGTTGCCTCCTTTGGGCTGATCTGATAGAGTGCCTGGAATTTTTTGATCACTTCACTTGGTCTTGGCACAAGCATGCCCATGATCTTTGTATCAAATAAATCTCTGTATGTGATCGTGTCTTCCGGCATCAGTCCATCTTCTGCCGCATAATCGAGCATCTCATTTAAGATGTCTTCCAATGCTGCCTCTGCACTCTCCTGCGTCATCGGAGTTCTCTTTGCATAGGCTGCTGCCACTTCATCTTCTAATTCATCCAGATGAAAAAGTTCTAACAGGCGGTTAATGGTAAATCTCCTGTCTTCCGGCTCTACCAGCCCGGTCACAAGACCATATTCTGTCAATTCTAAAATTCTTTCCTGAATCATTGTGTTATCCTCTTTATTTAAGAATTATTTAGATAATTGCGAAACTCTGATTTAGGTTGTAACAATTGTGAAGAATTAACAAAATTTTCGAAGACACGCTTCCGCTACGTGTCGCTCGCAACGGTACTAAGAACTCATCTCCTGTATTTCAATTCTGATAAATCAGAATGAAATACAGAATCTGACTTCTAAGAACCGGCGGCTCCCCAGTGTCTTCTCAAGCTTTTGTCAATTTTTCACAATTTAAATCTACTTATTTATGAGTTTCGCAATTATCTATAAGAATTATTAATCCAATTTTACTGGACCGTCACCGATCTCAACTACATAGAAATCAGCAGCGTAACCGATTTTATCTTTGTAAGCAGCACCTACTTTTTCAATAAAGGAATCCACTGCCTCATCCTTTACGATGCTGACGGTACATCCACCGAATCCTGCACCTGTCATGCGGGAACCGATCACTCCGTCTACTTTCCATGCCTCTTCCACCAATGTGTCAAGCTCGATACCGGTTACTTCGTAATCATCACGAAGGGAAACATGGGAGGCGTTCATTAACTCACCAAACAGAGCAACATCGTTATTCTTTAATGCTTCCACTGCCTTGATGGTTCTCTGGTTCTCATAAACCGCATGTTTTGCACGTTTTACCCTGACAGGATCTTTGATCGCATCTTTGTACTGTTCAAACTGTTCCTCCGTGAGTTCACCAAGGGAATCAATTTTAACAACTTTCTGGAGTTCTGCCAGTGCAGTCTCGCACTCACTTCTTCTCTCATTGTATTTGGAATCTCCAAGCCCACGTTTTTTGTTGCTGCAGGAGATCACGATCTTTGCATTTTCCAGTTTGATCGGTGCATACTCATATTTTAAAGTTGCTGTGTCAAGGAAAATCGCATGACCTGCTTTTCCCATTGCAATCGCAAACTGATCCATGATACCACAGTTTACGCCGTTGAATTTATTTTCAGAGAACTGTCCGATCAGCGCAAGATCCTGATTTGTTACGTCAAATCCAAACATATCTTTTAAAATATATCCGGTCAGAACTTCAACAGATGCAGAAGAAGAAAGTCCGGAGCCGTTTGGAATATTGCCAAATAAAACAAGATCCATGCCCTGCTCTACTTTCATTCCCTTCTCGCCAAACGCCCACATAACTCCCTTTGGATAGTTCGTCCAGTCAGCTTCTTTTTCCGGCTTTAAACCTTCTACTGAGGACTCGATCACACCGAGCTGCTCAAAATTCATGGAATAGAAACGAAGTTTCTTATCATCTCTTTTTCTTGCCACACCATATGTACCAATAGTGAGTGCACAAGGGAAAACGTGTCCTCCGTTGTAATCGGTATGCTCACCGATCATGTTCACACGTCCCGGTGCAAAATAAACACCGATTTCACCCTCATCCCCGAATAACTCTTTAAATTTTGCTAATACATCTTCCCAGATCATAAAATCCTCCTTGTTTTGCGAAGCAAAATCCTATTTTACGAAGTAAAATTTGCCCTCCTGGTGAGGAGAGGATTTAGCCTCCTTGTTTTGCGCTTCTGCGCATCTTCCGTTTCCTGTTACTATTACATTATCATGTTCGTTTTTACATTGCAACCAATTGACCGCAGACTGCAACAATAAAAAAGAAAGATGCAACATTTTTACATGTCACATCTTTCTTGAAATTAGTTTTCTTCTAACATAACCTTACATTCCTTGACTCGGCAGGCTATTCCATATTTAAGAATTTTCTTTATCCCCTGCTGTTCAAAATATTCTGCATAGCGTTTATCTATCATCTGTTTTAGCGCATCCTTGCAAACAGCCTCCAGATCATGACTCTCCGCATATTTTACTTCAATCACAATTCCAATCTCAGCATCATCTATCATAATCATAATGTCACTGAATCCATTTCCAGATTCACGGTTAGACATGACCGACCAACCAGCCTTAAATCCAAGAATCCCCAGCAGAAGACCATGATAAAAATTCTCCTTTAACTCTTTCCTTGCAAAAGTATCACGGACGCTGATCGTCTTTTTCATATATTCTGAAAATAACCGCTCGACCTCATCTGTGTGTCCGTCTGAAAGAGCAGTACAAAAATCATTCAGAAGCTGTCCGTCTTTTTCCACATTCTGCTTAAACAAAGCCAGAACCTGCTCCGTGATAATGTTCCGGATTTCTCTGTTTGGCACTGCAAGTCTGAATCTTTTTGTATCAACTCTGCCTTTATGTGTAAGATATCCCGCCATGAAAAGTGTACTCCAAAGGTTATCCATGGATGCATACAGTTCATTATAAGTCAGATCCTCACGTATATCTTTTTCTACGATTTCACCATTTACAAGTCTCTCTAAGTCTGTTTTTGCCAGCCCCTTTGCTGCTCCTGCACTTTCTATAAAATGTTTCAGCACATCGTTTCCACTGGTATTGGTCCAATAATTCTCCGGTGGAAGCATCAGATTCCTTCTGTGTGCATCGCAATAATTAATGACATCCCACGGGCAATAAACATCTGCATTTCCAAAGCGGTATCCGTCATACCACTCTTTTACCGTTTCATAGTGTGTATCCTGACCGTAATAATGAAGCATTTCTTTCACTTCATCATCGACAAATCCAAACGTCTCATCATACTCTTCATCAAGGATTGAATTTGTCTTAAAATTGTTCAGTCCTGTAAAAATACTCTCCTTTGCCACACGCAGACAGCCTGTTAAAACTGCAAATTTTAAACTACTGTTTGTCTTTAACACGTTTTCAAATAAATTTCTGACAAGTAAAACCATCTGGTCATAGTAACCATTCTCGTTTGCCTTGGCAAGAGGTACATCATACTCATCAATGAGTACAATCACTTTTTTCTCATAATACTTTTCCAGTAATGCAGTCAGCGTTTTCATACTGTATACAAGTGTGTCCTCGCCCATATCTCCTGTAACAAGTGACATATATTCTGCCTTGTCTATGTCATCTAACCTATTTCCACTCATGATAATCCGGTGCATTTTCGCTTCTTCCATCACAATCCGTTTCAACAGGCTGCGTGCATTTTCGTAACTGTCTGCATTTACCCCTTTTAAACTGATTGATATGACCGGATACTTTCCCATATATGCATCACATAAAGCCTTATTCTTAGAAATATATAATCCCTCAAACAGCGACTGATCTGTACCGATTTCAAAGAAACATTTGAGCATACTCATATTCAATGTCTTACCAAACCGACGTGGACGCGTGAACAGATTGACCTCTCCCCAGTTATTTAAAAGCTGCTCGATCAGACCGGTTTTATCAACATAATAAAAACCATCTCTGCGGATTTTTTCAAAATTTTCAATTCCAACAGGTAATTTTATAAATTCTGCCATAGCTGCCTCTCCAAACTATTTTTTTGCTATTTCTACTTAAGTATAACAAATCTATCGCATAAATGATAACGTTAAATGTAACATGATCAATCTACAATCAACACGGTCTTACCCTCAAATGCAAAACCATACTCTTTTATCTGTTCTTCCTTAATACCCTTTGTTTTCAATTCTTCACGGTATTTTCTCTGCCTAATCTGCTCAAGCGCTGACTGTGCTGTTTCTTCCAGACTTTTTTCTTTCCTTGTGCTCCGCGCTTTGAATTCAAGGATCACCGCATTCTCTTGTCCGGGATGTTTCGGTTCAAGCATGACATCATATCTTCCGAAACCGCTCTCCCGGTTGGATTTCACATAATATCTGTCCTGCAGATCCACGAGCAGTCCTAATACGAATCCATGGTAAAAGCGTTCCGGTTCTGCTCCGGAAGCCCTGTCCCCTGTATCAAAGTAACTGAATGTCTGTAATGCAACACGGTTCATGTATTCATTCATTGCATCCACATCACCAATGAACATCGCTTTCACAAAATCATTATAATCCGGCTGCACAGTGGCAAACCAGTCGCGTATCATTCTCTGGAACATCAGCTTTACTTCCAGATTTGTAAGCGCAAGCTGATATTTTGGCTCGGTTCCTTCCGGAATATCCTTGTATTTTTCATAAGAAAGCACTTTTAAGTAACCGCTCGCCAGCAAAAGACTCCAAACTGCCTGCTCATTTCCATTCAATTGATTGTACACAATCTGTTCATCAATTTCTGACCAGATACACTCTCCACATAATAATTTCTCAAATTTCTCTTTGATATTGCGGTTTCCTTCACGCACTAATTTCCCGACCAGACTATTTGCACTCGTGTTCGCCCAATAAGTTGTGTACTGCTGTGAATCAAGATAGTTCAATATTGACCATGGATTATAGATATCCTTATGTGTTCCAAAAATAAATCCATCATACCATCTTTTCACTTCATTCTTTTCACTTTCAAGTCCACATTCCTCTAACGCATGAAACACCTCCGATTCGGTAAAACCAAACGTTGTCGCATACTTATCAGATGTTGTTGTCACAACTTCAAGATTATTCAGATCTGAAAAAATGGACTCTTTACTCGCTCTTGTAATGCCAGTCATGATTCCACGTTCCAATGCCGGATTCGTCTTAAACGTTGAATTAAACAGACTTCTTGTAAATGCCACCAGTTCTTCCCAGTAACCATCCACAAATGCCTCCTGCATTGGAGTGTCGTATTCATCTAAAAGAATGATCACTTTTTTACCATAATATCTATAGAGAAAATCTGATAACTGATAAAGTGAGGATGTCGCATCTGTCTCTCTTATATCTTCGACCAGCATACGGTCATAATATACCCGGTCTGCATCCGTCAGCCTTGCACTCTCTTTGATATAAGAAAACTTGATATAAATGTTCCTTAAAATCTCACACATCTTCTGTTTTGTTTTCTCATAATCACGTTCTTTGATCCGGGCAAATGAAAGACTGATGACCGGATAAGTTCCCTGCAGCTTGCGATACTCCTTATTTTTCCAGATTTCGAAACTCTCAAATAAATCAGAACGCCCTGCATATTCCAGCGAAAAAAACTGCTCGGTCATACTCATGGTCAATGTCTTTCCAAAACGTCTTGGTCTTGTGATCAAAGTAACACTATCTCCACTGTCCCACCATTCTTTCAAAAAAGCTGTTTTATCTATATAAAAATAGTTGTTCTCGATAATTGTAGAAAAATCCTGTATTCCAATTGCTACATTTGGTGCCATATGCGTTTGACCTCCTCTGCAAAAAAACACCTGTCTATGGAATATTATAGGCATAAAATGAGATTGTTGTCTACTAGGAGAAATGCTGAAAATATTTTATCAGAACCTTATCGAAGTTCATTGCCTTTGTTACACCCATGTAAACCTATGTGGATCATTTATAGCAAATATACAGTTGTAAACGAAAAGTAACCACATTGTGTAAAAGATGTGTGTAGAAAAATGTTATCATCCAACCACCGGGATTTATCGCCAGTTAAAAGACCATTTCTTCTATACACAAAAGACCAGTAACTTTATCAAAAATTACTGGTCTAAATAACTTATAAAACATCATTGATTTTATGAAACAACTTAAAGCTATCCTGTTCCATGTTAATATCAGCTATATATACATACCTCTATTTTACATGCCTTCCGGCTTATCAAGCATAATATTTTCAAACTCGGCATAATTATTAAGTGTAATTAACATATTCCCACTTGTATCTTGTATTCCAATATATTCTTTTTCTTTTATTACGGTTGGTTCAACCAGCGAATCAAACTTAAATGACCTATAAAGAGTTTCATTTTGATATGATTGATTAAATGGAAACATAACATCACGAATTGTATCAAAAAAATAAAGAGTTTCATTTTCCAATCCGTTTCCACTTGAATCTAATTCACCATCGTATTCTATTGTATAAGGGAGTTCTTCTCCTTCATACGTATATTTTTTTATACTAGTTTGAATTTCAATCGGATATGTTACTGAACCATCTGCATAAGTTTCACTTACTTTCTCTATTATTTCGCTATCCGTTAATCCTGAAAAATCACTTAACAAAAATCTCGAATTGGCAAAAGGTCCTTCTTCTCCTGAAATCATATCTTTGTTATATATACCAATCAAATTGTAATAGTACCCTGTAACCTGTTTATTTTCGGTAATAATTACAGCTTTTACATCAGTATCATATGCTAATCCATCATACAAATCCGACCTATCAAGATAAAACCAAACCCTTTGTTTACCATCAAATAAATCTGACAAAACTTCTGGTTTTTTGTTTACATTTGCTTTTCCGCCACAACCTGCAAGTGTTACAACCGTCATTGCTACTATAAGTAATACCCCTACAAATTTCTTCTTCATAAAATTATCCTTTCTGTTCTCTTAATCCTAAATCTATTAGTTTTACTAGATTTAACATTTCTTTATTTACTTTAAATTCTCCCCAGCATAGCTGTGGGATTAGACTTTTCATCCAGCTTATTTCATATAATTTTTGTTCTGCTTTACCAAGCATGTCCGCCACGATCAATATAATCCATTTGTTGCAGCCATTTTATATTATTTACATTATGTAATGTCTCCTCTGCATAGTATTCAAGCATCGTATTTGAATGGTCATTACCATTAATAGCCGCAACCGTTTTAGCTTTTACTTCTTCAATACTTCCTGTTATATTGTTTGTCATCTCACTGATACCAGTAGAAAGATTATCAAGCTTTTCATTACATTTTACAACTTCCTCATAAAGAGTATGCTGATTAAATTTAATCTGATCAAGATTATCAATTACATCATCTATTCTACTTATTATCGTATCAAGTCTTACTTCAAGATCAAATTTATTGTAACATCCCTCATGACCTTCAAGCGTTTCACATACACCTGATTGTAAATAATCACAAAATGAAGATATCGGAATCAAGCTTCTATATTTAGGATATATAATATCTTTACGATAATAAGTTTCAAGCGTATTTTTAGTTTCTTTCAATATATCCACAAGCTTAACTCTATAAATATCAAGTATAGCCTTCTTTGCTTCAATTTTCTGACGATGGTTATTATTCCATTCAATAATTTCTTCGTTTTTTCTTTTTATTTCTTCATTATCTTTATCCGTTTGAGTTTTTACTAAATCATTATATTCTTTTGTTTTATACCATTCCTCATTAAAAGATGCTCTTGCTGAGAGACTCCCTAGAAACATGTACCCTCCTACAATAATAAAAGAAAGCTGACCACTTATAAATATGCCCTCCACCCCTACATCATACTCTAAAAACCAAGTAAAAATTCCTATAAATAATATTATTACTGATAATATTATCCACACAATAAATGCACCTATATAATCATCCATGCAATATCCTTCATATTTTGGTTCCGCCTGGTAATCATATTTATAGAGTCCAGATGTCTCTTTATAATATGGATGATTAAGTCTTTCCATTTCATCATCCACTTTTTTTCAAAACTTCTTCTTGAATTCTTATAGCAGACTCCATTTCAAACACTTTCTTCACATATACAAGAAGTTCTTTTCCTTTCATAAGCAATTTCTCCATTTCACACATAATAAAATTTTAAGCTAATATTCATTTAGCTTCCTTTTTCCTGCTTTATTTATATTTAGTTTAATCTCTATAGATATAATTGTCAATATCTATAGTTGTAATTTAATTCAATTTTATTTGCTACTTTGATAACGTATGCCCATATAGGATGCAGAATATTTTTTCTTCTTCTGGGCATATTTTATTTGACTTTAGAAATCCGTTTGTGAAACAAAGGGGATATATTTATGAACATAGGGGAAAAAATAACATATTACAGAAAGAAAAAGAATTATTCGGTAAATAAACTGGCAAATTTAGCAGGTATCTCCCAAAGCTATCTGAGAGATATTGAACTTGGCAACAAAAATCCAACAATTGAATTTTTATCCTATATCTGTGAAGCACTAAATATTTCATTAAAAGATTTTTTTGATGATGATACCCCTTCCCTGCTTGACGATCCTCTGATCTGCCACATTTATCAGCTTTCTCCAAAGCAAAAGGATGCATTACTCACACTTCTCAATACACTGATGACCTCGGATAATTAACATTCATAAACAACAAAAAGGGGCTGTGAAAAAAGCATAGTCCCGAAAAAAAAGAAAGACCAAGAGTTTATAATGAACTCAAGGTCTTTCTTTCTGTTATAATTAACTTGCAATGAAAATTAATAACATAATCTATTCTAACCCAAAACAGGCAGTTTTGCCAATGCTAATTCAAGATTATTTGGACATCTGTGATCCAGTGCTGACTTTTGATAGATTTATGGGAGAAATCGAACTGGAGAAATATCTGAAAAATATTCCTCAACATTATACAGGAAGACTCAGATATGACCCGGTCAGCATGCTGAAAACAGTTTTGTTTGGATTTATGGCGAATGGCTATATATCATTGCGTGAACTGGAGGATCAGTGTAAAGTCAATCTCCGCTTCATGTATCTTATGGATCATCAAGCACCTTCTTACCGTACTTTCGGCTACTTCATCAACGAAGTACTTGCTGATTCCATTGAGGAAATATTTCAAGATATAAACAAAAAAATCTTCGAGACAGAGCATGTAGATCTTCAACATCTATACATTGATGGATCCAAGTTTGAAGCAAATGCGAATAAATACTCCTGGGTATGGAAAAAAGCAACCGAAAAATCCAGATACCGTCTCTTTGGTAAGATAACTACACTCTTTGAGGAAATCAATGAGGAACTTTCATGTACAGGTATGAAACTTTGTATCAATAGTGAGTACGCACCAGAGTATCTGAAGGAAGCTGCTGAACAGTATGCAGAAGTCTGGCAGATTAATGAAGCAATGTTTGTTCATGGCAGGGGACATCGCAAAACTACACAACAACGTCATTATGAGAAACTCAAAGAGTATGCTGCTAAGTTGGAAGAATACGTGGAAAAAATCAAAATCTGTGGAGAAGATCGCAACAGTTACTCGAAAACAGACCATTCAGCCACTTTTATGCGAATCAAGACAGACTACATGGGCAATGACCAGTTGCTTCCAGCTTATAATGTACAGGTCGGTGTTGCAGATGAATATATTGCTGTTGTTGATGTAAATCAGTATCGCTCAGATATGGATTGTTTTATTCCATTAATGAACAAGTTTTATACTACATATGGCTTCTATCCGAAGTACCCAGTAGCAGATGCTGGATATGGTTCTTACAACAATTACATCTTCTGTGAGCAGCATGGAATGGAAAAATATATGAAATTTACCATGTTCAAGAAAGAGACTACAGACAAGAAGTATCATGAAGATCCATTTCGTGCAGTAAATTTTCCAATCGGGGAAGGCGGAATCATGCGTTGTCCAAATGGGAAAAGCTTTTATCTTCAGTATCGAAAAAACGTAAAAGGGAACAAGTATGGGCGTCAGGAAGAAGTGTATCAGTGTGAAGATTGCTCCGGCTGTCCATATGCAGAACAATGTAAAAAGACAGATAAAAACCGTACTGTACGGATCAACCGCGAACTTACAGCGATGCATCAGGAAGTGATAGAAAATCTCGAAAGCATCCAGGGAGCGCTTCTAAGGATGAACAGATCCATTCAGGCAGAAGGTACCTTTGGTATCATGAAAAACGACCGGTGGTACAAAAGAATTGTCCGAAGAGGAATAAAATCTGTATTGCTTGAAGTATTTCTCGTTTCTATCGGACACAATCTTTATAAATATCACAACAAACAGAAAAAAGTTGCAGCTGCCGCATAAGATTTCATAATATCATTCTTATGGGGTAAGGGGAACTATACCCTTTTTTATGTAATATAGCTATTATTATAACTATAAGCAAAAGGACGAATGAAAAAACTCTCGTTTTTTCACACGAGACCGTTTTGTAACTGTTTATCTTTTCTTATGCGTTCTGTTTTCTATATGCGTAAAGATATTCCTGTGCTTTTTGCAGTGAAACATTCAACTTTTTTTGTAGTCTTGCTAAAATATCCTCCTCAGAAAGTCCAAAATCATGCCCCATTTCAATAATACCTTTTGCCTCTCCTTCATTCCATGTTTCCTGAAATACACTGACCATACCTTTTTCTCCTTACAGCTTCTTTTCCAATAATACATATTCATATCTGTCCCGAATTAATTCACTTGCATAACTCTGTGTGATTTTACCATCTCTTACTAATGCACCAATACTCGGAACATGTTTATTCTTTAATTCCATTGTAATAACATTAGATAATGCATTCCCTAATCCCAGATGTCTTCTATCTACTCCCATATAAAGCATCACATATTCATCCGGTTTATTTTTTATTTGAAGAATTTTAAAAAAATTTCTGACATTTAATTTATAAGGCAAATTAGCATAATTCGGAACACTTATAAAGAATCCAACAACTTCTTCTTTATAGAAAGCAATTTTAACCATATCATAGTCTAATATGTATTTATAAGAGCCGAAAATATCCATAAAATCTTCTTTTTCAATATACTTAAAAGCCGGAAAATCACTGTATAAATCCATGATCAGTTCATACACTTTTTCCATGATATATGGATAGTTCTTCTTCGCAGGGCTTTTGATCTCATAACCCTTATTCAGAAATTGTTCATAACGTTTCTCGAATTTCTCGTTATAATAATCCATATCTATAATAGGATAAATATTAGATGTATAATGATTTTGTACTACGAACCCGCAATCCGAGAGTAATTTATAATAATAATTTTTATTATACGGTTCCCCTGTATACGGAATTCTATCAAACAAATTAATTTTCAATCTGTATTTTATCCAAAAAGAAGCATCCACAGGACCTGACAATTTCGTTTTTCCATCCTTTTTGGCTTTTTTTGAAACAGTATCTAACAATTGTTCTGCTATTTCCTGCTGTCCGATACATTCAAAAAAGCCAAAATATGCGACATCATCCTCCGGATAATATGTCAACATACATCGTGCAACAGGCATCTGGCTGTTTTTATCAATTACGACAAAAGGTGTAATGTTAAAATATTTACTTAAGGTGTGTTTTTCATGTAATAGTTTATATTCTGTATCATAATCCTGTGTCAGCTCATTCTTTTGATATAATTTGCCGGGTAATGCCAAAAAAACTGTATATACCAGATCATTTTTTCCATAAATCACTTTATAGTTCATATGCTTCTCCATTTATAAAGTTCCATCTATTCTTCTTACAATTCCCTTGTATGCATCTAACTGCACTCTGTCTCCGTTCTTGAGCAGCCCTGTTGCATTTTTAACATTTACAATAGAAGGCTTTTTCAGTTCTCTTGTAATGATCGCCGTATGGCTTAAAATAGAACCTCTCTCTACAATAATCCCTTTCGCATCCTTGATCAGCAATACCCATCCCGGGTCTGTCGATTCTGCGACTATAATTTTATTTTTAACGCTTAGGTTGGAATCAGGTTCTTTTACAACAATCACTTCCCCTTCCACGATTCCCATCGAAGAACCTATTCCAAATAAATTGTCATGATTGTTTATCATACTGATATTTTCAAAATGTTTTTCAACGATTTCATCTGCGTAAACCAGCCTGCTATAAGCTGGAATATTTTCATTTTTTCTATATTCAATTTTTCTCGCCTTTACCAGTCCAATATAAGAATTCTTTTCGTTAATCTCATCCAAAAACAGATAAAAAATGTCTTCTCTATGTTCTAATTTTCCCTCTGCGGTCAGAATTTCACCAATTTTCAGGAAAATACTTCTTGCCAGCCCAAAAATCCGGGTTCTGTTTAATCTTGAGATTTCCCTGTTATAAATGCCAAGTTTTGCTTTCTTTAACTTTCTATTTTCTTTCATATTTTCACTTGTCTTGTCCAGACTGGTCTCATTATGTGTTTGAATATACTCCAATAACAAATCCGGATTCACTCTGTAAGTCTGTGTTTCAAGCTTTAATTCGCCCAGACATCTGTCGCCATACAATTCGATATATTGCTCAAATAATTTATTAAACCGATTCGATTTTTTTTCTTTTTTATAAACATGAATCAGCATATTAAGAGCCATGACCGGCTTCATGCTCTCAAGGTTCTTAATATCATTTAATTGCTCCTTCTCTTTTTTCGATAAAAGTCCTGTATAAATAAAAGTGTACATATCATTGATCAGTGTAATATACCAGTCACTGGAAATTGCCGCTTCTATCACTTTATAGGTATCTAATAAATTCTGAAGCGAATTTTGAGATTGAACCTGCTCCTTAAAAATTATTAAATCAGCCTCAAATTTTCTGTTCAATTTTTCCATTGATCTGGGAGTTGATTTCAAAAAGTGCAAGAATGAAATCACAATTTTTATTTTCGTTAAAAATGTAACAGGTATCTTTTCATCATTTACATATTTATTCTCAACCCCTAACATTTCCTGCCATATTTTAATTAATTTGTCTGAGCATGGTAATAACTTGATGATCAGATACCAATTATTGATATTATAATAAATTCTTCCATTTGTGCATGCCAGCATATGATCTAAATGATCTGACATACCGTCCACTAAATTTTTATCCTTTTGGGATAAGTGATAAATACAATGTTTAAAAACATCTGCATAAATCTGCTTTGCAAAACTCTGAGTCAACGGCAGCGAGATTCCCGGATAACTCTCAACAATATTACTATTATCTAAAATGACCGTCTTACTGTATTTTAAAGTTGTAATTGGTCTTGCCTGTAAAATGTAGACATTATCATCTTTAACTGCATACTCAATATCCATATCTTTCTGAAAAATTTTTTTTATTTTGACAGCAATTTCAATTAAGTCATTTAATATATTTTTATTTAATATGTTTTCATTTTCAAAGTAATAGTTTTTGTCATCCACATTGTAATAATAAGTTGTTGTGGAAATTTTATCTTCAACGATATTGCACCCTAATCCTTCCCCAGCTACAATGACCATTTCATTTAAAATTCCAGTTGGATTTGCTGTGAAAATAACACCTGAATAATCTGACTGTATCATTTCCTGGACAATTACTTTTGATGCCGTATTTGTGATATTTAATTTTTTATAACTCTCTTTTACTTTATCAATATAAAAAGAAACATCCCTTCTGTTTATATTTAAAAAAGTATCAAACTGTCCTGCAAAACTGTTCTCATCATTATCTTCCACCTCAAAAGAGGAGCGGACTGCAAACAATTCCTCTTTTGAAAAACTGAGATCCAATTCCTCTTTACCGTCAACAACAATAAAATCAGGAACGTTGATATAATGTTCTCTCAAAATTTCCAAATTTCTGTGTTTCATTTTTTCTCCAAGTTTATCTATGCATGATAATGTACAGGATAATGGTTAGAATCATCAGTGATTCCTGAATATACGTATACATTTCTACTTTTGTTACAATTTTGTATTTGGTAGGATTCTTTTTAAATTCAACAAATTTCCAGCTGCACCATAACACATTGAGTAACAATGCGAGCACGGACCATTTATTTAAATTCCAGACTAAAGCAAAATTTGTAAAAATATCAATCCATGTAACAATAAATACGAAATTAACTGCTTTTTTGTATCCAAAAAGTTTGCTGTATGTTACATATTCCGTCTCCTGCTCAGGAGCTTTTATTTTTCTTGAAACTTCCCAGATCAAAGCTGGAAAATACAAAGTCAGCAATGCCAGCATATTCGTCAGATCAAAAAATGGCAGCTGATATTTAATAACTGTAAATGATACTATGTAAAGATTGATAAATATCTGAACAGGATTATGCGTAACTAAAGCCAGAGGTAATGATTTCGCAATTTTATGTTTTTGGAAAAACCATACCGCCATGAAGGAGCCGTAGGTATATAATAAAACACAAAACAAAAAATTATTCATGTAAATAAAATTTAAGACCAGAGTAATAGCGATTAATATTGTTATAAAAATACCCAAATCCTTTTTCGTCACTCTTCCAGAAGGCAATGGCCGCTCTTTAAATAATCTGCAATCAAGTTCATAATCCTTAAAATCATCTGCGATCCTAAGCCAGAACAGAAAACTAAATACAGTAAATCCACAAACCAGTTCCTGTATTCCAAACTTCACATCTATAATTCCATGATTTAACAGAATGATAAAATAAATTTCACCAAACACCAAATATCCTAATAATAATCTTGAAATGATTGGATACATTTCTTTTTGATAAATATTTAACCTTTTTAATGCAGCAAACATGGCTCTTTATTCCTTTCTTTGTCCGATTTTATCACCTATGAAAACCTGAGTTTCATATCCCGCCTGAGATTGTCTTAATATATCTTCATCTATCATGATATTGGGTGGAAAAAACATTACAATAGTAGAACCACCATATTCAAAATAACCTTTTTCTTCCAGCCTGCTGAACATATGAGTATTATGATTGACAATTTTCCCCACAAGTAAAGCACCTATTTCAACCTGCGTAATGATACCAAACGATTTTGAATCCATGACATTCACAACCCTGCTGTTTCTGGCATACACTTTATATTTTTCAGAAACAGGCCTTATGGTATGCAATTCACCTTTTATAAATTCAGAAGAAATTAATTCACCATCATCAAAAAATACATAACGATGATAGTCATTCACCGCTAACCTGAACACAAGAGCATATCCGTTTTTATATAAATCAGCAATTTCTTTCTGTTGAATAATATCTTTTAATTCATAAATAGAATTCTTTATATTCAATTTCAGTTTTTCATCAACTCTATAAACAGATAATTTGCTGTCAGCAATTGCCATCAATTCATTTGACCGGGTTGTCGTTCCATACATTCTTTTCCTTATAAAAAAATCATTAAAACTGTCAAAGCGATCAATATTATAATCGGAGATATCTACATGATATTCTTTTACAAAAGGCAAAATATCTTTTTTTGATTCAGGGCTCTTCTGATATCTTGCTCTTAAATTGCTGAACCATGGTCTGGCAATAAATAACTTTAATAAGCATCTTCCTATCACTGTTTTATATAAAAATATCAATAACTCTTCCTGATATTCTTTTTCTTCTATCAGTTTTTTACTGTCTCTATGATAAATTTTAACCATAACCACCACTAAATAAAAAGTAATACCACTGTGACAATCGCAGCGACCGAAAAAAATACATACCATTTTCCTGTTGGTTTTTTTATTTTCAAATTCGCCACAAACAAAAATCCCATAACACCATATAGGATCACAAATATATCATTTATATTACGTATCAGGAAGGGAATTCTTTGAATGCCCACATAAAAAACAGGGACAACAAACGAAATGTATGTAACTGGTACACCCTGATAATAAGTTGTTTTACTTTCGGCATTGGCTAATATATTAAACCATGCCAGCCGGGTAATACCACACAAAACATATAAAATAATCATCACGATAGAAACCGTAAATACCATCTGAGAATGATGCTGAAATGCCATTTTATACAAAAGAATCGACGGAAATATAACAAACGAGATAATATCGCATAATGTATCGATCTGAACTCCAAAAGCTTTTTGTGTTTCATTTCTGTTGCATTTTCTGGCAATAAAGCCATCAAACAAATCACACAGACCAGAAATGATCAGACAAAACATCACAAGGTTCATTTGCTCTGCTTCCTGTAAATCTATTAATATAAAAATGCCTGCAAGGGCAAAAATAACTCCAATGTACGTTAAAATAACCGATTTATTAAAGCATCCGATGAATAACTTCTTTTCCCTTTTCATACATTTCTCCTGACTTTGATTTTGTATAAAAATAAGTTTACCATAATATGAGTGAATCCACCAATGAAAATATACGCAAAGTATTGTTTCCAGGAGATTTTAGCAAATATCACTAAAATCAGCATGACTCCTATGAGGGAATCGATCTGATCTATGACAAAGAATAATTTTCCTATTATATTTGTATTTGTTTTTCCACATTCAATATCCAATCTTCTTTTTATAAATGAATTTGGCAGTTCAAACAACATGTACATAAAGCCGAACAAAAATCCTGTCAAAACATTAACCCCTACTTTATTTTCATAAAAACGATAGATTTGGTTATGATTATTGATATTGAAAGCATTACAGATAAAACCTATAAATACCTGAGATAAGATGCAACAGACAATCATGGACACAATACCTATCCATGTTTTATTGTCTCCAAATATCCTTTTCCCGTCCCTGAATTTTCTGTTACAGTCAATCGGATATTTATACTTTTTATAAAAATTTGTTTTTACAAAAAGCATGTTCAATATACCACCCAATATAACGGATAACATCGTTAAATACATATCTAAAATTATCATATATGTTCTGCTATGATCCAGCGCATCCCAAATAGGATTGCCTGCCGGGTCTTTCCTCTCTTGTTTACACAAATTTAGTGATAAAAACTATTCCCTCTACAATAAAAAAAGCAAATCCCTGCATTAACACAATACCGGAACCAATATCTTTTGCTAATCGAATCTCCTCATTGTATTCACCTGATATAGCATTTGCAACATGTTCAATAGCTGTATTCGCTAATTCAGCCATCAAAACTCCACTTGTTACAATTATGTACAAAATGTAATCCAGTTTTGTTGATTTTAATAAAATATTTAAAATCAGAAAAAATAAGGCAATAAAGAAATAATATTTAAAATTTTTTTCTGTTTTAAAAGCATACTTCATTCCCTTTACAGCACATTTAATGCTGTCTAAAAAAGTTATATTTTTCATAATGATTTAGTGCCTTTCAAATCAGCTTGCTGAAAATACTTTTAGATTTCAAAAATGCAGTTCCATGATAGATACGTTTCCCAAGCAATGACTATATACCTATCACAGAACTGCCTTCTGATTAAAACATCTATTCTTTATTCCACATCAACCTTCACCTTCGGTAAATGCCAGATATCATCCACATATTCCTGAATCGTTCTGTCGGATGAGAACTTGCCGGAATGTGCAGTGTTTAAGATAGCGCTCTTTGCCCAGGCGCTCTTGTTCTTGTAATACTCCATGATCTTCTTCTGCGCTTCTGCATAAGAACGAAAGTCTGCAAGAATGAAGTAAGTATCCGCATACTGTGTACTGTGTGTATTCAGCAGTGAATTGTACAGGTCACGGAAAAGTTCGGAGTCGTTCGGCGAGTAGAATCCGTTCACTAACTGTGTCAGAACTTTGCGGATATCCTGATCCGTGTTGAAAATCTGCATCGGATCATAATCACGGTTATGCTCATGTGCGATCACTTCGTCAGAGCTCATACCGAAAATAAACATATTATCCGGTCCGACTTCCTCGTACATCTCAACATTTGCACCGTCCATCGTTCCAAGTGTCAGGGCGCCATTTAACATGAACTTCATATTACCGGTACCGGATGCCTCTTTACTTGCAGTTGAGATCTGCTCGCTGACATCTGCTGCTGCAAAGATCCACTCTGCATTGGAAACTTTGTAGTCCTCGATAAATACCACTTTGATCTTATTATTGATACTCTTATCATTGTTGATCACTTCTGCAACGCTGTTGATCAGTTTAATGGTAAGTTTTGCATTTTTATAACCGGCTGCTGCCTTTGCACCAAAAATGAATGTTCTTGGAACAAATTCCATATCCGGATGCTCTTTGATCTCATTATAGAGATACATAACATGAAGGATATTCAACAGCTGACGTTTGTACTCATGAAGACGTTTTACCTGTACATCAAAGATGGAATCCGGATCAACATCAATTCCATTGTGCTCTTTGATATATTTTGCAAGACGTACTTTATTCTGGTGTTTGATCTCAAGAAACTCCTGCTGTGCTTTTTTATCATCTGCATAAGGCGCAAGTTTCCTGATCTGGGAAAGGTCTGTGATCCAGCCTTCTCCCACATGTGCTGTCACCCAGTCAGCCAGAAGCGGGTTCGCATGTGCTAAGAAACGTCTCTGTGTGATACCATTGGTTTTGTTATTGAACTTCTGCGGCATCATCTCATAGAAATCTTTTAACTGCTCTTTTTTCAAAATCTCAGTGTGCAGTCTGGCAACACCGTTGACAGAATAACCTGCAACGATCGCAAGATGCGCCATTTTTACCTGACCATCATATAAAATTGCCATTTTTGCAATTTTATCATTGTTGCCCGGATACTGCTCCTGGATCTGTAAAACAAAACGGCGGTTGATCTCTTCCACGATCTGATATACACGCGGAAGCAGTCTCTGGAAAATCTCGATCGGCCATTTTTCAAGAGCCTCAGCCATAATGGTATGGTTGGTATAAGCAACACAGTGGGTTGTGATATCCCACGCATCCTCCCAGCTTAAGCCTTCCTCATCCAGCAAAATACGCATTAACTCTGCCACTGCAACCGTCGGATGTGTATCATTCATCTGGAATACTGCTTTCTCAGGCAGCTGATGGATATCCTCATGATGCTTTTTGAATCTTGCGATCGCACGCTGTAAACTTGCAGATACGAAGAAATACTGCTGTTTTAAACGAAGTTCTTTTCCCTGAATATGATTGTCATTCGGATAAAGGACTTCCACCAGGTTACGTGCAAGGTTTTCCTGCTCTACCGCTTTGTTATAATCTCCTTTATCAAAGGAATCTAACTGGAAACCTTCCTTAGGCTCTGCATCCCAGATCATCAGCGTATTTACCATATGATTATCATATCCTACGATCGGCATATCGTATGGGATCGCCATAACGGACTGATAGCCTTCATGGATAAATCTGGTGTTGCCATTTCCCATGTCTTCGGTACGGACATAGCCGCCGAATTTGATCTCGTAGGAATACTCCGGTCTGCGAAGTTCGAATGGGTATCCATTCTTTAACCAGTTATCCGGCACTTCTACCTGAAAACCATCCGAAATCTGCTGTTTGAACATACCATAACGGTAACGGATACCGCAGCCGTAAGCTGCGTATCCAAGTGTTGCCAGTGATTCCATAAAGCATGCTGCAAGACGTCCAAGACCACCATTTCCGAGTGCCGGATCCGGCTCCTGATCTTCGATCACGTCAAGATTCAGTCCGATTTCTTCCAGAGCTTCTTTCACTTCTTTGTAAGCTTTTAAATTGATCAGGTTATTTCCAAGCGCACGGCCCATCAGAAATTCCATTGACATATAATAGACAATCTTTGGATCCTGATCGTCAAATGCCTGCTGGGTTGCCAGCCAGTCATCGATCACAACGTCTTTTACGACGTAGGATACCGCCTGGAAAATCTCCTGCTGGCTTGCTTCTTTTAACTGTTTGCGGTACATATGACGGACTGTCTCTGTTACATCATTGATAAATTTTTTCTTATTGAAGACTGCTGCTGATTTAGACATTTCCTTACTCTCCTTTTTTTACACCTAAAAGAACGGTTTCCCCATTAATATTCCATTCTTTCTCGTATCCATCCACACTGCCAGCTACAACATCAAGTCCGAGTACATCTGCTTTGATCGCATCACCATATTTGTCAAAGATGGCAGCCACTTTGTCATCTGCCTGATAAGAGATCATGATCTTATCCATCACTTCGAATCCTGCTTCTTTTCTCATGGTCTGGATCTTGCTGATGATCTCACGCACAAATCCTTCTTCAATTAACTCTGGTGTTAAGTTGGTATCAAGGACAACGGTTACTGTATTGTCCCCCTCCGTTACATAACCTTCCATCTGTGTCATTGTAATTAACAGATCTTCCTCTGCTAATTTTACATCATCACTGACAGACTTCAAAGTGATAAATCCATTTTCCTTTAACTCTGCCATAGCAGCGTTTCCGTCAAGTTCCGCTAAAGCTTTCTGGATCTGTCCTAAATATTTTCCATATTTTGGTCCTACAGTACGGAGCTGTGGTTTGAATGTATAGCTTGTGTAGGAACTTACATCATCGGTAAAGGAAACTTTCTTTACATTCAGCTCATCCTCGATGATCTCTTTGAAGTACTCTGAAAGTTCAAATGGAGCTTTGACAAACATATTTCCGATCGGCTGACGGTTCTTGATGTTTGCTGCATTACGGCATGCACGGCCCATAACCACGATCTTTAATACCTCATCCATATTTTTCTCTAACTCTTTGTCAATGTATGCTTCATTAACGGTTGGGAAGTCACATAAATGAATACTTTCCGGCGCATTTTTATCAATGCTGCATACAAGGTTCTGATAGATTTCCTCTGTCATGAACGGGATCATTGGTGCTGCACATTTACAGATCTCTACTAACGCTGTGTAAAGTGTCATGTAGGCATTGATCTTATCCTGCTCCATTCCTTTTGCCCAGAAACGTTCACGGGAGCGTCTTACGTACCAGTTACTCATATCGTCCACAAACTCATCGAGTGCTCTTGCAGCTTCCGGGATCTTGTAACTGCCAAGGTTATCATCCACAGCGCCGATCACGGTATTTAATTTGGACAGTAACCATTTATCCATCACGGATAATTTATCATATTCCAGTTTATATTTTGTTGCGTCAAATCCGTCAATGTTTGCATACAGTACAAAGAATGCATAAGTGTTCCATAAGGTGCTTAAGAACTTACGCTGTCCCTCCTGCACTGCTTTTCCATGGAAACGGTTTGGAAGCCATGGAGCGCTGTTGATGTAGAAATACCAGCGGATCGCATCTGCTCCGTAAGTCTCTAATGCATCGAACGGATCGACTGCATTTCCTTTGGATTTGGACATTTTCTGTCCGTTCTCATCCTGTACATGTCCTAAAACGATAACATTTTCATAAGGAGCTTTATTAAACAGTAAGGTGGACTCTGCCATCAGGGAATAGAACCATCCTCGTGTCTGGTCTACCGCCTCGGAAATGAACTGAGCCGGGAACTGCTGTTTGAACAAATCCTCATTTTCAAATGGATAATGGTGCTGTGCAAACGGCATTGCTCCTGAGTCGAACCAGCAGTCGATCACTTCCGGCACTCTGTGCATGGTCTTGCCACAGTCAGGGCATTTGAAGGTCACAGCGTCGATATACGGTCTGTGTAATTCCACTTTGGCATCATCCGGGTTTCCGCTTCTCTCTGCTAATTCGGCACGGCTTCCGATAGACTCCTGATGTCCGCAGCCTTCACATTCCCATACATTTAAAGGAGTTCCCCAGTAACGGTTACGGGAGATTCCCCAGTCCTGGATGTTCTCAAGCCAGTCACCGAAACGTCCTTTACCGATGGATTCCGGTATCCAGTTTACAGTATTATTATTACGGATCAGGTCATCTTTGACTGCTGTCATCTTGATGAACCATGACTCTCTTGCATAGTAAATAAGCGGTGTATCACATCTCCAGCAATGTGGATATTCGTGTTCGAACTTTGGTGCGTCAAATAATTTGCCCTGCGCATCCAGATCTTTTAATACTTCAGGGTCGGCTTTCTTTACAAATAATCCGGCATAAGGTGTCTCTTCTGTCATCTCACCTTTTCCGTTTACAAACTGTACAAACGGAAGATCGTACTTACGTCCGACATTCGCATCATCTTCACCGAATGCAGGAGCAATATGAACGATACCGGTACCATCAGACATCGTTACATAAGTATCACAGGTAACAAAATGTCCTTTTTTGTGCTGTTTTGCTGCCACTTCTGCTGCACATGCATATAACGGCTCATATTCTTTGTACTCTAAATCTTTTCCGGTGTAAGTCTCTAATACTTCATATGCTTTGACACCTTCCTCTTCATTGCCAAGCTTTCCTAACACTTTGTCAAGAAGTGCCTCTGCCATGTAGTAGGTGTATCCGTCTGCAGCTTTTACTTTGCAGTAAGTCTCATCCGGGTTCACACAGAGTGCAACGTTGGATGGAAGTGTCCACGGAGTTGTGGTCCATGCGAGGAAATAAGCATCCTCTCCGACAACTTTGAAACGTACCACTGCGGAACGCTCTTTCACGGTCTTGTAACCCTGCGCAACTTCCTGCGAAGAAAGTGGTGTACCACAGCGAGGGCAGTAAGGAACGATTTTGAAGCCTTTGTATAACAATCCCTTGTCCCAGATCTGTTTTAATGCCCACCATTCGGACTCAATAAAGTTGTCATCATAGGTGACATATGGGTTTTCCATATCTGCCCAGAAACCAACGGTTCCTGAGAAATCTTCCCACATTCCCTTGTATTTCCATACAGATTCCTTACATTTTTTGATGAAAGGTTCCATACCGTACTCTTCGATCTGCTCTTTTCCGTTTAAGCCGAGCATCTTCTCTACCTCTAACTCGACCGGGAGTCCGTGTGTATCCCATCCGGCTTTACGCGGAACATATTTTCCCTTCATAGTCTGGTATCTTGGGATCATATCTTTGATAACACGTGTTAATACGTGTCCGATATGTGGTTTTCCGTTTGCAGTCGGAGGTCCGTCATAGAATGTGTAGGTCTCTCCCTGTTTGCGCTGTTCCATTGATTTTTTGAAGATGTCATGATCTTCCCAGAACTTCTCTGTCTGCTTTTCCCTGTCAACGAAGTTCATATTTGTTTCAACTTTGTTATACATGTGATCTTTCCTCTTTCTTCATTTTTACTGATGCACGTCAGTTTGTTCTTTTTTTTGCAGCCGCACGGCTCATGCCTGACGTGCAAAAAACCCCTTCTTCCTGTAAATAGGACGAAGGGGTTATATTCGTTGTACCACCTAATTACAATGTACAGATTTTATAAAAATCATATACCCGTTCCCTGTAACGTAGGAAAAACGTCAGTGCCTACTCAGTCAAAACATTTCGGACTGCGACTGGGAAGTGATGTTCATTCCTAAGATACTCGCACCGGTTCACACCAATCCCGGCTCTCTTTGCCTTTCTCTTAACAACTACTGTCTTCGTCATCGTCTTTTCTATTTGCAATGAATGGATCATTGCCTTTAACCTTCTGTGATTATACAGAGATTTCCCCGAAAAGTCAAGATTTTCCACCTATCTTAATGACTTTCGTTTCGTCCTGCTGATCACATCGATAAATCTTTCGCGGATGTTCTGGATCATCAGATCTTCCTCCCGGTCATTTCCGTCAAACGGCACAAAACCGCCTGCCATCGTAGCATGCCCGCCACCGCTTCCGATGCCTTTTAACGCCTTGCTTATAATTTTTCCGGCATCTAATGTGGGACGCTCACTCCGCACAGAAATTTTGATCCCTTCTTTTTTTCTGGAATAGACCACTGAAAAAGAGACTTCCACCAATGCAAGCATAAAATCTGACACACTGGCGATCAGAGCCTCCGGGCAATCCCTTCCGGTATCTGCAAAACTGATATTCTCAAACACCTCAATGCTTGAGATCGCCTTGGAATACGCCATCAGATCTTCAAAATAGAGTGTGCTGTTCTCTAAGAGATAAATCATATCCTGATCACACAGGTCAAACATGCGCCAGATCATTTCCATATCCATCTTGCATACGCCTCTCGACAATTTCTGTGTATCCATACGGATTCCAAATGTCAGCGCTGTTGCAATTCTTTGATCCATCGGTATTTCATTTTCAAAAAAATATTGTGCTATGATCGATGCGCAAGCCCCGACACCCGGCCGGATATCCGTAAACCGGTACTCCGTTTTCTCATAAACCGGATGATGGTCGATGCAGATGATCTCATCCCCGGTCATATCGATAATGTTGGAATTGCCCTTCTGCGCATCTACCAGGATAACCTCGTCGTCCTCCGTGAGTTCACTGTCAATATTCTCAATATTTACCAGTCTGATGTCCAAAATCTCTCTCAGCTTGTCAGTACTGTAACGGTCGATTTTCCCCTTATAGCAGATCGTCGCATGAATCCCGCGAAGCTTTAACAGTTCCTGCAGGCCGAACGCACTTGCGATGGCATCCGGATCCGGAAAATTATGTGTCTGGATATAAACGTGTTCTCTGTTGATCTGTGTTACTAACTCATCTAATTTTGTCATATGATAAACCCTTATAATTTCTTACCGCAGAGCAAAATATTGGTCTGCTGTCTCTGTAAGTTCCTCAAATGTATGGATTTCCGGCACGTCCGCTGCAATTGTTCCAAACCCATATGCTGCGTGGATGAACCCGACACCTGCGTGGCAGCTGGCATCATAATCCCCCTGGATATCGCCGACATACACTGCCTCTGTCAACCCGTTCCGGTCTGCTAATAATCTGATATTATCGCCCTTCTGTCTCAGATTATTTCCATAACACTCTATATCTTCAAAGTATTTTCCAAATCCGTAATGATCTAAAAATGCCTCTATATAACCACTCTGGCAGTTGCTCACGATGTAGAGCGGATACTTTTCTTTCAGTGCAGAAAGTGTCTCCTCCAATTTTGGATACAAAACTCCACCATGCTCTCTCAGGTAGTCATTTTCCATGGAACAGCACTGATCTAACAATTTCATGCGCGCCTCTTTTTCCAGTTCCGGGAAAAGAATGTCTGCGATCACATCCATGGTCTTTCCCATAACCCCCTGAATATCCTGCTCCGTCAGTTTTTTATCAACAGAGCCATCCTGTTTTATGGCAAGATTCCATGATTCTGCAACGTTCGCTGCCGAGTCCCACAGCGTTCCGTCCATGTCAAAAATAATTCCTTTTTTCATACTTCTCCTTTTCTATCCATTATCCACAAAAATTTCTTTTTTAACCAAGATTATAAACTTTTGTATATTTTTCTTTGAAATAACGAATCAGCGGTTCTGCTGAAACTTCTTTGCCGCAGACGTATCTGATCACTTCTTTCGGGCTTCTGGTAGAACCATACTGATGAATCTTCTCATTCAGCCATTTTGTAATCTCACTGATTCTTCCCTCCGCGAGCAGCGCATCCACAGAGCCAAGTTCTTCCTCAAGACGATCTAAATACATGCCGTCATAAATACTGCCAAGCAGATAGGATGGAAAGTAACCAAAAGAACCGTCAGACCAGTGCATATCCTGCAAAATTCCTTCCGCATCATCTGCCGGAGTAATCTGTAAATATTCCTGCATTTTCTGATTCCAGAGTGCCGGAAGTTCCTCCACTTTCACATGGTCGCGGAAAATTGCCTTCTCGATCTCATATCTTAAAATAATATGGAAACAGTAAGTCAGTTCATCTGCCTCTGTGCGGATAAAACTGTTTCTCACATGATTGACTTCCTTATAAAATTCATCCAACGAAACGTCCTGAAGCTGTGGCATTTTTTCCTGCACTTTTGCATAAACCGGAATCCAGAAATTCTTATTTCTTCCAAGAATGTTCTCATAAAAACGGGACTGGCTCTCATGGATTCCCATATAACAGCAGCTTCCCGCTACCGTTCCGTCATAATCCGGATTCACATTCTGCTCAAAAATCGCATGACCACCCTCATGGATTGCCGAATACATCGCACTGAGCGGATCATGTTCATAAAAATGATTAGTCACACGCACATCCTTTGACGAAAAATTCAGTGTAAACGGATGTGTAGATTCCCCGGTTGTTCCTCTGTTCCAGTCAAATCCGATATAACTCAGCAAAAGCTTCTCCACTTCCTTCTGCGCATTCCTATCAAATGAAACATGAAACTTGCTGTCATCCGGCTGTTTCGCTGCAAGCACTTTCTGCACCAGAGGAATCAGCTCTGCTTTTAAATCTTCAAACAGGCGGTCCATCGTAGCGGAATCCATTCCTTTTTCATACTGGTCTAACAGTGCGTCGTAAACTTCTTTTTCCGGATCTGTGTAACCGGTCATCTCCGCTGTCATATCGATCATTTTCTGCAAATGTGGGGCAAAAATAGAAAAGTCTGCTTTTTCCTTCGCTTCCTCCCACGCATTCTCCGATTCCGACTGTGCTTTCACGAAGCTTTCATAAAATTCTTTTGGAATTCTGCGATTTCTGTCCATATCTGTTTTCATTTTATTTACAACAAACTTCCACTTATCGTCAAGCTTTTCAAACTCTTCCGGCTCTGCCAGTGTATCCAATAACGTTTTCAGTTCATCCGAGGTCGACATGGAAAACTGCTCCGTTGAAAAATAAGTGAGTGCATCGCTGTGTCCTGCAAATCCTTCCTTTGGAGTGTTGGTTCTCATATCCCAATACAATAATGTGTTCACATGGTTGAACTGTTCCATTTTCTCTAAATATTTCTGTAACTGTTCTAACTTATCGTTCATCATAATCCCCTTATATTTTTCCGTGATCCTGTTATCTGATTAATGGTCGTCATAACAAAAACCATGCAGGTATTTTTCACCCACATGGTTTTATCTTATCACATAATATTTATGCTGTCACTCGCTGTTTCCGAAGAATGTTCCAGGTAATGACTGCTATCACAATTGTTAAGGCAATCACCAGAGCCACAATTCCCTGTGGCGTGAATTTTCCACCCAGAAACAGCCCTAATTTCGCAAGTTCACCGGAAAGCTTTTCATTCTTTGCAATATTCATGGGAACCAGACAGATTATCATCCAGACCGCCCATAAAATCCATAACACTTTCATGCCATATCTTAAAATAACTGCGCCGAAAAACATTTCCACTGCTGTAAATACGACCAGGACACCTGACAGATAGTTCCATGTAAAAAAGTTTGTCAGGTCAATTTCCATAACCGCCTGTGGAAATGCATTTTCCAGCAAAAACTTCTCAACTACACCAAACACAACGATCTCAAGTTCCAGCACTGCGATCTCCAGCAGATTAAAAAGTACATAGCCTGAGACAAAGCTTTTTCTGGTCGCACCCAGGGAAATTGCCATGTTAAAATCCCCCATAAAAGAAAGAATTATCCCAAATAAATGTATAAAAGCAAAGGCGATGACCGCCAACATGGTTCCGGCTGTTGCACAGGTATTCTCTTTTGCCACGTTCATCACAATAAATACAACGATCAGACCAATTAAGTATCCCACAGCAGTAATTCCAAGAAATTGCAAAAGCTCTGCTTTCCGCACCTTACACTGAATCAAAAAACTGTTCATTCTTTCCGCCTCCCAACTTATGCTTTCACTTCGTAATGTCTCATTTCACGGAAAAGTGCCATGACACTGACTGCATACAACGCAATGCTGACAATCGCTGCTATCGCAAGCAATGTCCATACTACATTCGTCTGTATTCTGTTGATCCACGCCATGATCTGGTCAATAAATCCAATTCCTGCCACAATACCGATGACTATACCTAATACCACCATGACGATTCCTATAATCATTCCTTTCATTCCGAAATGCATCTGGGCAACCGAGACAAGCTGCCCGATCGCTGTCATGAATATAAACAGAACTGCGATCAAAGCATTCAGCTTTCCATTGAACTTTCCACTGCTCATAATCCCTGCAAATACCAGAATGATATAGGCGCTTACTACATAGACCACACAGAAAATCTGTGCGCCAAAGACTGCCTCCCTTCTTCCGGAGCCAAAAGACAATGTCAGCGGAAGATAAGATCCCACATAAGAAACCGGTCCGATCATGGCAAATAAAACGCTTATGATCCCGCCATAAAAATAGGCTGTTTTCCAGAAATCCCCAAACACCCTGCTGCTTCCCATATTAAACAAGAATCCATATACAACCATAAAAATCAACATCATGCCGGTCAGCTGCAATCCTGATTTTCCCCAGAATCGAACATTTCTCTTAATAATCCTGCTCTCTGCCATGTCTACTCCTCCATTCCGCAAAGGGATACAAACAATTTTTCCAGATTGAGTGCCTGTATGGTCACATCATAGCCTTCCGGCAGCTTCTGTCCTTCCTCCAAAAGGATCGTCACACTCTTGCTTCTTCCCATCTTCTCTTCATGATGTCTCTCATAGCCTTCCGTTGCCTGATCCACAACTTCTGCAAGACCACTTACATGGTAGCTTCTCTCCAGAAGTTCCTGCGTATTTTCTTTCAGCAGCACCTCGCCATTTTTGATCATGACCACTTCTTCCATCAGGTCTGTTGCTTCCTCGATAATATGTGTGGAAATAACGAAGGTACGTCCGGTCTCTGTATATTCCTCCATCAGTTTATGGTAAAAATAATCACGCATTACAACATCAAGGCCTGCCACCGGTTCATCCATAAACGTAAAATCGGCTTTGCTTGCAAGTGCTACGATAATCGTCACCATGGACAGCATACCTTTGGACATTTTATTGATACGTTGCTTTGTATTCAGTTCAAACTTTTTGATCAGTTCCTCCGCAAGTGCCTGATCCCAGTTTGGATAATAATAGGACGCAGTTTTCAGATAATCTTTTACTTTCATGCCGCTCACGCCGCTTCCATAGAGATTGATGGACAACTCTCTGGAAAAGCAAATGTGATCTAACGCCTTGCGGTTCTCCCATACATTTTCACCATTCCATGTCACAGTTCCTTCGGATGCCGGATTCTGTGCGGACATAATGGATAACAATGTCGTCTTTCCGGCACCGTTTCTTCCGATCAGTCCATAAATCTTTCCTTTCTCCAATGTGAGATTGATATTCTTTAACACCTGTTTTTTTCCATAAATTTTACCAATACCATTACATACGATTGATTCCATGAATCATCTTCCTGCCTTTCTTTTCACAACTTTAAAATACATTTTCCTGTATCATTCCTCTTATTTGCATGATTCCATGCTTCCGGTATCACTGTTTTCCATCCGGATAGCTCCTTACTCTTCATTGCCGGATTGTATCAACTGAATGACTTCTTCTTTTCCAAGTCCGATGCTCGCTGCTTCCTCTAACAGTTTTTTTACATAGTTATCATAAAATTCATTCTTTCTCCGGCTTAAGATTGCCTCTTTCGCACCTGCTGACACAAACATTCCAATCCCTCTTTTCTTATACAGAACACCTTCATCCACCAAAATATTCACTCCTTTGGCTGCTGTCGCCGGATTAATGGCATATAGCTTCGCCAGTTCATTCGTGCTCGGCACTCGTTCCTCTTCCAGAAGAATATCCCTTAAAATATCTGTCTCGATCATCTCTGCGATCTGCAGATATATGGATTTCTCCTGCGTCAAAATCTCATTCATGCATGATATACTCCTTTCTTTCCAGAAATTATTCTGTTGCTGACAGCTTTTCAGATGCGCTTATCTGTCCTATTGTTTTTTGTTTGTTATGTGGTTCATTACTTATGTAATTAACCATAGCACTATGGTACTTTGTTGTCAATACATTTTTTCAAGATTGGAATTTTACTTAGGAACTACCGATTGCAGGTGGTGCAATTCACAGCATAAATTGGGCATGCATTCTATTGATTAACTTGTTAAGATATATATCTCTTCTAATTTCCATTCTATCCTCCAATTATGATATTTTAAGGACATTGTGCCCTTCTTTTTCATCATATAACCAGAATTTAACCGATGTAGTGTTGCAAATTCTGTGGTGCTTTCTTAGGGTGTAAAGGGCAGATATAAGCGCCCTCTCACAAGTCATTATTATATATGTTGATTAAAAAAAATCGTACAGACAAATATTATGTTTCTGTTCGCTCGGCATTCCGATAAGCCTCTAAAGAGTCTTATCTCCATAGCTCACAAAGAAAATAATATTTGTCTGTACGATTTTTCTTTTCATTTACACTGTGAATGACTTGTGAAATGCCGCTTAGACATGCCCTGCCAACACTATGAATTACATCACAAAATCTGCAATTTACGTTATGAAACTCTTATTTTATAATAAACTTCTACAAACTAAAAATGGACAAGTTCCTTATAGCTTCACATTTTCAAACCGTCATATCAATTTTTCCTGTTCGATTTAATCATAATAAATGCTATGCCGGCAACTATTATGTATCCTATTAACGAAATAACAGACGATTCAATTCCAAACTCACCACCTGTAATTGCAAAAACTTTTGAATCAAGAACATATGTCATTACAGAATATGGATCCATTTTTTCCCCAATGGCTAATCCGCCACCAATGATCACAATGTTCCAGATAGCATGCACTATTCCACTATTCCAAACCGAACCACTCTCTATTGCAATCATTGAAAACATAACGCCTACCATAGTTCCAGCGATAATGACTAATAAACAACTGCCTATCGAAAAATCCTGTCCCAGAACATGTACAATACCAAATAACATTGATGGAACAATTACAGCCACCTTCATATTCCATCTTTTCTTCAATGCATTGAGTATAACTCCTCTAAACACCATTTCTTCAACAAATCCAGCCGCTATCCCGGTGAACGCAACCCCTGCACTTAAAGTATTGAATATCTCATTTCCATTCATATTTGAGGAGACATACTCACCATTGAATATTAAAACATAAATTCCTTTTATAATGCATGGCAATAATATAGCTATTAAAATCCATCTTATTTTAATTTCAAATTTAGGCATTCCGAAATCCGAAACAGGTAACTTAACAATCTTGCTAATAAACATTTTCAAAATAAGATATGTTAAGCCAACATATATAATTCCAGCGATAATATTACAAATTCCATATGGAATCTTTATAATAACAAACACACTTGCAATGACTTGTGCAATAATCTGCGCAATTATTAAAATAAATATGGCAACAAAAGATATGCCAATTGCTTTTTTTGTACTCATTTTATTTCTCCTGCTATTATTTAAAAATTAACACCTTTCGAATTACCCTATTGATCAATACCATGATTTTTACCATAGCCGGGAGTTCCATAACGCAACTTGCAGATTTTGTGGTGTGCTTCGTAGCATTGATTGGGCATGTATAAGCGTCCTCTCACAAGTCATCCATAACGTAACTGAAAGAAAAACGGTGCAGACAAATATGATTTCCTTTGTGAGCCATGGAGCTGGGATTCTAACAATCATGGAAGCTTCAGCTGAACATGATTGTTGTTCAGAAGCCCAGCGGAATGCCCGGCGAACAGGAACATCATATTTCGTCTGTACCGTTTTTCTTTTCATAAACCTATAAAATCAAGACTTGTGAGAGGACGCTTATACATGCCCCTTCACCCCCTGAGAAAGCACCACAAAATCTGCGACACTACGGTAAGTCAAACTCCGGTTATAAATCTTAGCGTTTATCCGGTTTATGTTTCATATCCTTGATCGGGATATTTGCAAATAATGCTGGAACCATACCATTATTGGAGTCAGATTCTGTCTCTGTGATCTTCACATCCAACGCATCTGCATCAATATCCATGTACTTGGAAATTACCTGGATAATATCCCGTTTGATCATTTCCATCATCTCAGGAGAGCAGTTGGCACGGTCAGATACAAGTAAAAGTTTCAAACGATCCTTTGCAACGTCACCAGAACTTTTCTTTTTGAACAAATCCATTAAACCCATTGGCTTCTCCCCCCTTAGTTTTTCTTAAATAAATCCATTAATTTTCCAAATACACCCTGTTTTACTTCCAAGTCTAAAAATGGAACATCTTCTCCTGTAATACGTCTGCTGATATTGGCATATGCTTTTCCTGCAAGACAGTCAGAACCAACCAATGGTTCGCCCTGGTTTGTAGAAACAACGATATGTTCATCATCCGGCACTGCACCGATCAGATTGACAGCAAGAATATCCGTAACATCTTCTACCTTCATCATATCACCACGTTTTACCATATCCATTCTCAGACGGTTTACGATAAGGTCGATACGTTTCATCTCATTTGCTTCCAGCAAGCCAACGATTCTGTCTGCATCACGGATCGCAGATACCTCAGGTGTTGTGACAACCAATGCTCTGTCTGCGCCTGCAATGGCATTCTTGAATCCCTGCTCGATTCCAGCCGGGCAGTCAAGTAAAATGTAATCAAATTCTTTTCTCAGTTCATCAATCAGCTCTACCATCTGCTCCGGTGTCACGGCATCCTTATCTCTTGTCTGCGCGGATGGTAACAGACATAATTCAGGATACTTTTTATCCTTGATGAGCGCCTGTTTCAAACGACATTTGCCCTCAATAACATCAACCAGATTGTATACAATACGGTTCTCTAATCCCATAACAACGTCTAAGTTACGAAGACCGATATCAGTATCGATCATTACTACCTTTTTATTCAACTGTGCAAGACCTGTTCCTACATTTGCTGTTGTAGTTGTCTTACCTACTCCACCCTTTCCAGATGTGATTACAATAACTTCGCTCATGATTTCCTCCTGTGCATTTCGCATTTTACATTCTGTTTAAAATATCTTTTGTGACCGGCTCAATATAAATATTGCCATCCCTCGCCACTGCGATCTGGGACTCTGCGGTCTGAACTTTTTCACGTCTCAACAGATGTTTTCTCGTTTTTTCTTTATCCGGGCTCTTGGCGATCAGATCACCGATCTGAATCTGGATTGGGTTCATATCAAGCGCAAAAATAAAACAATTGCGGTCGCCAGCGCTGCCCGCATGTGCATTTCCTTTCAACGCTCCAAGAATGACGATATTCCCCTGCGAGATTATCTTCGCACCTGGATTCACATCCCCGATAATGGTTACGCTGGATTCACTTTCGATAACCTGTCCGGAACGCAAAGTTCCTCTGTAAAAATCTCCGGAACCGGTGTTTGCATTCATAAACTGCTGCTGTACTGCCTGATAGTACTCAATCTGCTGTTTCATGACTGCTTCCTGTTCACTGCCATTTTGTACGATGCATAAAATCTGAATCGTCGTATTCTCTGTGATTGCCTCGATAATACGGTTTTCTTCCTCTTCCGAAAGCTTTCTTCCCTCAAAAGAAATGGCTAATTCAGCATTTTTAAAGAATTTTTCTGATGCCTTGAACTTCTCAATAACATCCTTTAACAATTCCACAAACGGTATATTCGGATCCAGCACCAGATTAATACCATATTTGTTGCTTTTAATCATTACAGATTGTGACATGTAATTCTCCCTGCTTTTTGGAAAAACTGTTTCTGGAATCATTTTTCCAGTCTGGTTTTCCTGAAATTCATTCCAAAGCTGGAATGTACCAACTGTAATTATACCCGATTGGGGCAAATATGCAATGTTTTTTCGCAATTATTCCATGTCTTTCTTTTCTGAATCTAATAGAATTCAGACTTCGCGGAATTTCCATTACTATAAGCAAAAAAACCGCTCAGACCTTTTCCAGCGTTTTCAAATCATAAGAACTCCATCTGACTTTCCGAAAACCGATGCATCCGGTCTGAACGATTTTAAATTCAAAAAATATTACGCCTCGTCAATTGCTTTTCCAATATCATGGCGCATGTATTTATTGGCGAAGTTTACCCACTCGGTTGCCTCGTAGGCTTTTTTTCTCGCTTCTTTTAAATCGGCTCCTGTCGCTGTGATTCCAAGAACACGTCCGCCGTTGGTCACAATCTTTCCTGCCTCATTGAATTTTGTTCCGGCATGGAAACAGAAGTAATCCTCTTTTCCCTCAAACTTCTCAAGTCCGGTGATCTCAAATCCTTTTTCATAAGCCACCGGATAACCGTCAGATGCAAGCACAACGCAGACTGCCGCATTATCTTCAAACTGAAGATCGATCGTATCTAATTTGCCATCTACACAGGCTTCCATCACATCAATGATGTCATTTTTCATTCTTGGAAGAACAACCTGTGCTTCCGGATCGCCAAATCTGGCATTATACTCTAACACTCTCGGTCCGTCTGCTGTCAGCATCAGTCCAAAGAAAATAACACCTGTAAATGGTCTGCCCTCTGCCGCCATTGCATCGACTGTTGCCTGATAAATGTATTTTTTACAGAACTCATCCACTTCTTTTGTATAGAATGGGCTTGGAGAAAAGTTTCCCATTCCTCCGGTATTTAAGCCCTGATCGCCGTCTTTTGCACGTTTGTGATCCTGTGCGGAGGACATAATCTTAATGGTCTTTCCATCCACAAAAGATAAAACGGACACTTCACGTCCGGTCATAAACTCTTCGATGACCATGGTATTTCCGGCTGTTCCGAACTTCTTATCCTCCATGATCTCTTTGACACCGGCTTTTGCTTCCTCTAATGTATTGCAAATTAAAACGCCTTTTCCGAGCGCCAGTCCGTCCGCTTTTAAAACGATCGGCATTTTTGCTGTCTCCAGATAAGCAAGTGCCTCCTGCGGATCAGTAAAGTTCTCGTATGCTGCGGTCGGAATGTTGTATTTTTTCATAAGGTCTTTGGAAAATGCCTTGGAACCCTCTAAGATTGCCGCATTTTTTCTCGGACCAAATACTTTAAGTCCCTCTGCCTCAAATACGTCCACAATTCCGCCAACTAACGGATCATCCATTCCAACAATCGTGAAATCAATTTCTTTTTCTTTTGCAAAAGCAACTAATTTATCAAATTCCATCGCACCAATCGGCACACACTCTGCAAGTGCTGCGATTCCGGCATTGCCAGGTGCACAGTAGATTTTGTCTACACGCGGACTTTTTGCAACACTGGTGCAGATTGCATGTTCTCGGCCGCCACTTCCTACTACTAATACTTTCATGCGGATTCTCCTTCTCTATGAAATATTGGCGAAACTCTTCTTTCGTTTTCGCTATTACTTATTCTCGTCAATTCGGACTCTGCCATCTACGACAGAGACTTTTCCGTTTGCGATCAGGTCGATCGCCTTCGGCATGATGATCCACTCTGCCTTCTCCATGACACGTCTCTGCAGGATTTCCGGTGTGTCATCCTGCTCTACTTCCACTGCCTTCTGTAAAATGATAGGACCTGTGTCTGTTCCCTCATCCACAAAATGTACCGTTGCTCCGGTCACTTTTACACCGCGGGATAGCACACCCTCATGGACTTTCAGTCCGTAATAACCGGTTCCGCAGAAAGATGGGATCAGGGATGGATGGATATTGATGATACGGTTTCTGTATTTTTCGATCATCTGCTTCGGGATCACAACCAAAAATCCCGCAAGAACTATTAAATCCGGTTGGCAGTCATCTAATTTTTCCAGAAATGCTTTGTTGAACGCATCTCTTGTCCCATAGTCCTTCGGAGAAATGCAAAGAGCCTCGATCCCATGATTTTTCGCACGTTCTAAAGCGTATGCATTTTTGTTGTTGCTGATCACAACTTCCACTTTTGCATTGGTGATTGTTCCATTGTCTATTGCATCTAAAATTGCCTGAAGGTTCGTACCACCGCCGGATACTAAAACTGCAACTTTTAGCATAAAGTTACTCCTTTTTCGCCGTCTTTGATCTCACCGATCACATATGGGGTGTCTCCGGCTGCACGCATTGCTTCCATAGTTTTCTCCACATCCGCAGGATCAACCGCAACGATCATTCCAATACCCATGTTGTAAGTATTGTACATCATGTGCTCCTCAACATTTCCCTCTCTCTCCATCATTTTAAAGATAGCCGGTACTTCATAGCTGTCTTTTTTGATGACTGCATGTTTGCCTTCCGGTAACATTCTAGGAACGTTCTCATAGAAACCGCCACCTGTGATATGGCTGCACGCCTTGACCCGAACACCTGCTTCTTTCACATTTTTCAAAGCCTTGACATAAATTCTTGTCGGTGCAAGCAATGCTTCGCCTAATGTCTTGCCAAGTTCCTCATGGTATGTATTTAATGTCTCTTTGTCCATTTTAAAGATTTTTCTGACAAGGGAAAATCCGTTGGAATGTACACCTGTGGAAGCCATACCGATCAGCACATCACCAGCCTTTAAGTCCTCTCCTGTAATGATGTTTTTTTTATCTACCACACCTACAGTAAACCCGGCAAGATCATATTCATCTTCCGGCATCAGTCCCGGATGTTCTGCTGTCTCGCCACCGATCAGAGCACAGCCGGACTGCTTACAGCCCTCTGCGACACCGCTTACGATCGTTGCGATTTTTTCCGGATAGTTTTTGCCACATGCAATATAATCTAAGAAAAATAATGGTTCACCACCTGCGCAGGCAACATCATTGACACACATTGCAACACAGTCAATACCAATCGTATCATGCTTGTCCAAAAGAAATGCCAATTTTACTTTTGTTCCACATCCGTCTGTACCAGATAAAAGTACCGGCTCCTCCATTCCCTTGATTGCTTCCATGGAAAAAGCACCGGAAAATCCACCGAGTCCGCCTAACACTTCCGGACGCATGGTTTCCTTTACATATTTTTTCATTAATTCCACTGATTCATATCCAGCCTCAATATCTACACCTGCGTTCTTGTAATCCATTTTTCTCTCCTTTTTTAGTAGTTCTTGTATCCAACTTCCTGTAATCTTGCATCTTTTGCCTGAACCTGCTCCTTCAGATCTTTGGAGTAAGCTTTCAGTCTCTCTAACAAAGCTTCGTCTGAAGTTGCAAGGATTTTAGCTGCAAGAAGTCCTGCATTTGCTCCACCGTTGATCGCTACAGTTGCTACCGGAATACCAGACGGCATCTGCACAATGGAATATAAGGAATCTCTTCCTCCTAAGGAAGTGGTATGCATCGGAATACCAATGACTGGCATTGGAAAAATTGCTGCACACATACCCGGAAGATGCGCCGCCATTCCTGCTCCGGCAATGATGACTTTAAATCCCTTGCTCTCAGCCGATTTCGCATACTCAAAGAAAACATCCGGTTCACGGTGTGCGGAAATGATCGTCATCTCGTAATCGATTCCTAATTTTTCTAATATATCTGCTGCTTTTGCCATCACCGGCATATCTGAGTCACTGCCCATTACAATACCAACTTTTGCCATGATATTCGTCTCCTTTTCTGTTCGTTGTTCGTCAAATACAAATAAATTTGTATTTTCCTCTCTTGCGCTCATTATAATATATCTCAATTAAGAAGTCCAATTAATAATTGTTATTTGTTTTATTAAATATATTTATATATTATTGCAATTTTATTACTCAATCACTTCACCGTTTATCAAATACAAAAATTCCGGACACCGTCAAATCATCCTATTATTTTGGCAGTATCCAGAATTTTATATTTTTCCCGTTTAGCGGTCCAGCGGCTTATTCAGTTCTTCGATTCCTGCGAGCACAAAACGTCCATCGGAAATAATATCTTCTGTCGTACCATCCTTACGGATGACTGTAATCTTGTCAAGCTCATCATAAGGAATGGTAATATCTGTATGACAGTTGAAATATGCCTTGCTCATATCCTCGCTGCGGAGTTTTGAAAAATCGTTTTCTCTTGCAACGATCTGTTTCCCATCCGGGTTATAAGTCACCATGTCCTCCTCGTGGGAATAGCAGGTATCTCCCACTGCAAAGTGAGGTCCTGTCTTTTCTGCGATCAGGATTGGCAATTTATCTGCAATATCAAAATCTCTTGCCATGCGGTAAGCTGTGGTGTTGGTTCCGATCGCAAACTCACCCATTGGCAGTGTCTCATGATTCATTAAGACATTCTCTTTGATATATTTTCTGCACTCTTCCTCTTTTTCAAAGTTTGTGCAGGTGTAATCTCTGATCACTCCGTCCTCAAAATCAATTTCGAGATTGAGGTATTTCAGTTCATTCAAATAAACCTGACTGACAAACAATTTTCCGGTTGTTCCTTTTAATACCGGGGAAGTAAACACTTCACCTACCGGGATGTTGACATCTGCCACACAGTTTTCAAATGCAGATTCCTTTGTGGCATCTTTTAATGGCCAGATAGAAACATAGAGGTCTGTCTTATTACCATTTTTACCGGTGATATGCACTTTTTCAGCCTGATCTAATACATCAATGATCTTCTGCTGCATATTCTGGTATAAAGTATAATCCAATGTATTGATCTTGACTGTCTCGGCAAAAATTTCTTCAAACTTCTCACCAATCTCAGGCACCGGATATGCAATAATCGTAAAGCTGCGCTCCTCACCGATAATATACTGATTTGTGATCTGTCCCGACATGCTCATATCGTAAACACTTAACTGCTGCTGTTTTTCATCCAGCTTTAATACCTCTTTTTTGGTCTCCGGAGAAAATGGAATCTCGCCAAACACTTCGATAACAGCAGGACCAGCCTGACCGTTTGCAAGTTTTTTCATCTCTTCAAAAGAAGTTTTCATTACTTCCAGACGTCTCTCCACATATGCCTTATCATAATATAATGCTTTGTCCTCTTTGTGGTCATAATCATACTGTTTATTTGCTGCGGAGGAACATGCTCGCATTGTTACTTTTAAATGTAATTTTTCCAGATTTTTTACTGCGGCACGCACCATGCGCTCAAAACCGATCGGATAACGCACCTGTGCCGTTGTTTTCTTTGACAAATCTTTTCCAGTTGCCGCAAAACCAATGCGGTATCCTTCTGTGTAAGTATCTGCCATTGCCTGAATCTCTTCGTCAGACATGCCATTTAAAAATGCCGCGATCCCCGTCTCATTTTTTCCGATGTGCTGACCATACTGGTAGAGATAACGCAAGTCGTTCAAATCTGAGTTCATCACGATCTGATATAAGAAATCTTCTTCGGAATCCACAAGTTCACGCACAGAATCTCCGATAAAGATTTCACTGTAATCATGGAAATACCAGTAAACCGCCTGCTCAATTGCAGTTTTATCAATCCCCTCTTTGTCTTCAAAATAATTATAGATCTCAACAAATAATTCTGCGGTGATCGTCACGTTCATTTTTTTTGCAGCATAGGCATCCGTAATACGTTTACGGCACTCTGCATACAGTGCAGATAAAATCTGCCCGTATTCTTCTCCCAGTTTTTCTACTGCATAAGTCGGATTTCCATAACTTTTTCCATAATTTTCCGCTTTGATGTCATCATAAAGACCTGCATTCTGTTTTTCGCACTCTGTAAGAGAAGCATCTTTTAATGTATCTTTCTCCGCTTTCTCTGACACATTCTTTAACTGTAACAAAAATGCTGCGGTCTTTTTAAAATAATCGTCAAATTTCTCCGGCACGTCCGTTTCTTCTGCGATCTCTGCAATACGCTCCATCACAAGCGAAAAACGCTCCTCTGCCTGCTCATTTGACTCCTTATAAATATCTCTGTATCCCATCCTGATCTCCCTTATTAACTATACGATTAAAAATCCAATTACATAAATTGCGATCCACACACCGGCTGCAAGAAATGACAGCACCGTCGACATGTATGGAAACAGCTTAAAAGACTCCTCCTCCCGAAGGCTCATCACTGCAAGCACCACAGCCACAAGTGCTACCAGCATGGAGGACACTCCTGCGCTTCCAAGGTACATGCTTCCATTTCCGCCATGATGAAATGAATTTACAATTACATAAATAAAAATTGCAATCGAAAGCACAGCCAGAATAAAAGCTACAATTCCCTTTTTTGACTGTGTCTTCTCTGTAAACTTATATCCGTATTTTCTACGTCTTCTCTGTGCCATAATGATACCCTGCCACTCATATTCTTTTTCTTACTTTTCCATGTACGATTCGCAGATCCATAAAAATCTGCTTCTTACTTATTCACTATATGCCTTGCTTTTTCATATCTTTTCCACAAATAAAGCAATCCTTTGTACACCAGATAACCAAGCAGTCCACCGATCGTGTTCAAAAACAGATCATCCACATCAAAACTACCCACCTTAAACACAAGCTGAAGCAGTTCCACGAGCAGACTCAGTTCAAAACTGTATAGCACCGTCATCCACACATTTCTGCATCTTTTTGAATAGATCGGCAAAAATGAACCAAAAGGCATAAATGCAATGATATTTCCCCAGATATTGAGCACTACAGCCTGCCATCCAAGCACATGCCGGTATTTGACAAACCGCATGATCTCATGAAACGGAATCAGATTGTAATGATACGCTCTCTCTGAATAAGTCCGCCCCATCTCCTCGGAAAAAAAGAGGAAATAGAACAGCACAGCGAAATAAATCAGAAAAAACACGAATGCCAGTACCCGGTGCTTACCTTTCCGTATCAACGGGCAGCGCTCGCTGCCTTTCTTATTTGCATCCATATTCTTCGTAGTATTTGTCAATAGCGGCTTTGATCTCATCGTTGATCACGACTCTGCCATTGTGTTCTCTGTTGTAAAGGTACTCTGTCACCTCTGCCATTGTGACAATTGCTTTTCCTTCAAAACCGTATTTTTCTTTGATCTCATCCAGCGCACTTACTTTTCCGCCCTGTCCGACCTCCATACGGTTTAAACTTACCATAAGACCAACGATCTCAACGTCTGCTGCTCCTCTTACTTTCGGAACAGTCTCTTCCATGGATTTTCCGGAAGTGGTCACGTCCTCGATCATGACAACTCTGTCACCGTCTTTCAAGCTGCTTCCGAGGAAACCTCCCTTGTCTGCTCCGTGGTCTTTTGCTTCCTTTCTGTCTGAACAGTAACGGACTTCTTTTCCATATAATTCACTGTATGCGATCGCTGTGACAACTGCAAGCGGGATTCCCTTATATGCCGGTCCGAACAGCACATCGAAATCATCTCCATAGTTGTCATGGATTGCCTTTGCATAGTACTCTCCAAGTCTCTTTAACTGGGAACCTGTCACATAGGCTCCTGCATTCATGAAAAATGGGGATTTACGTCCACTTTTCAACGTAAAATCTCCAAATTTTAAAACATCACTCTCTACCATAAAATCGATAAATTCGCTCTTATAACTCTCCATCTTGTCATTTCCTCCTGATCTTTATTTCCTGTGATCCATTATTTTCTCTTTGGCATTTGTTTCTTATTCATGCACTGCGCCAACCAGATCTTTGATATCGGCAACCTGATAACGCTCCATATAATCTCTGATTCCTGCGACGATCTCCTCTGTCACATGCGGATTTGTGAAATTTGCGGTACCTACTGATACTGCGGTGGCTCCCGCAAGGATCATTTCAATCGCATCCTCTGCATTCATGATTCCACCCATTCCGACGATCGGCAGTCTGACTGCCTGGGCAGTCTGATAAACCATGCGGACAGCGACCGGGTGAATGGCCGGACCTGACATGCCGCCTGTCTTATTGGCAAGCACAAACTTCTGGCGGTTGATATCGATCTTCATGCCTGTGATGGTGTTGATCAGCGACAGCCCGTCTGCGCCTCCTGCCTCTGCCGCCCTCGCCATCTCTGTAATATCTGTCACATTCGGGGAAAGCTTCATGATGACCGGCTGTGCAGCATGTTTTTTCATTTCCTTTGTGATAGCTTCTACTGCTTTTGGATCCTGACCAAATGCAATTCCACCCTCTTTGACATTCGGGCAGGAAATGTTGATTTCTAAAAGGTCTACCGGCTGGTCTCTCAACCGTTCCACTACTTCAATATATTCCTCTGTGGAATGTCCACATACATTCACCATGATTTTTGTATCAAACTGTTTTAAAAAAGGAATGTCGCGCTCCACAAAAAGATCAATTCCAGGGTTCTGAAGTCCTACTGCATTTAACATACCGCCATATACTTCTGCGACACGCGGTGTCGGATTTCCCGGCCATGGAACATTTGCAACACCTTTTGTCACAACAGCTCCCAATTTATTCAGATCCACAAACTCTGCATACTCTGCACCGGAACCAAACGTACCGGAAGCAGTCATGACAGGATTGTTTAAGGTTACTCCACATAAATCTACTTTCATGTTCATTAGAATTCTACCTCCTCTGCACGGAATACAGGTCCTTCTTTACAGATTCGTTTGTTCTTCACGTTGCTGTGTGCGTCTTTTTCTTTTGACTGACATACACAGGCAAGGCACGCACCAATACCGCATGCCATACGCTCCTCCATGGAGATCCAGCACTCGATGTGATTTTTCTCTGCATATTCTTTTAAGGCACGAAGCATTGGCATTGGTCCGCAGGCATAAATAATCTCTGCGTCCAGTCCATTTTCACGGATCGCATCCAGAACATTTCCCTCAGTTCCTGCGCTTCCATCCTCGGTTGCCACGTAAACTTTGCCCTGCTTTTTAAACTCATCCATCAAAAACAGCTCATCGCGGAATCCTAACACAATCTGTTTCTCACAGTTTAACTCTTTTGCAAGCTGTAACATTGGAGGTATTCCTATTCCGCCTCCGATCAAAAAGGCTTTTTTCTCTTTCTTTGGGAATCCATTTCCAAGAGGCCCTACAATGTGAAGCTGTGCGCCTGTATGCATACCGGAAAATTCTGCCGTTCCTTTCCCTGCCACACGATACACCAGACGGATTGCGCCATCCTTTTTATCAATCTCACAAATACTGATCGGTCTTGGAAGCAGTCTGCTTCCATCATTACAATAAACAGAAACAAACTGTCCTGCTTTCGCATGTGCTGCAATCTGGTCAGTGTGCAGCCACATACTGTAAATATCATCTGCGATTTCTTCCTGACGGATGATGATCGCTGTCTCCTCAAATTTCTCTGCCATCTTTGTACTTCCTCGCTTTTCACTCTCTCAGCTGCTTTGAATTCTTAAATATCTGTCTCTGCAGCCCTTAATATGGTATATTCCTATGCTTCTGCCTCGTAAACCACACGTCCGTCCACGATCGTTGCCATCACTTTTCCGGTTACTTCTCTTCCGTCAAACGGTGTGTTGCGTCCCTTGCTTGCAAATTTTGTTTTATCGATCTTATATGTTTTTTCCGGATCAAAGATCACGATGTCTGCAATTTTGCCCGGCTGGATATCGCCCTTGTCAATTCCAACAATCTTTGCCGGGTTATAGCTCATCTTCTCTGCCATCTGCATCGGTGTAAGGTAGCCCTGCAAAACAAGTTCCGTGTAAGTGAGGCATGCGGCTGTCTCAAGTCCGACGATCCCAAACGGCGCTTTTTTCATGGATGTATTTTTCTCCTCAAATGTATGAGGTGCATGGTCTGTGGAGATCACATCCATAATATTGTCACGCAGTCCTTGTTTTAATGCCTGCACGTCTTCTCTGGAACGAAGCGGCGGATTCATTTTAAAGTTTGTATCCGCATCCGCGTCGATCGCAAGTTTTTTCTCCTGATCGATGGACGGCTCAATTTTATGGATATCATCCGAGGTCAGTGTGAAATGATGCGGGCATACCTCTGCAGTTACTTTCATTTGCTCCATTTTTGCATACCGTACCATTTTTACAGAATCTCTTGTTGAACAGTGACACAAATGTAATTTTGCTCCGGTGTCCCCACTTAACATGATATCTCTTGCCACAATGATATCTTCTACCGAATTGGTGATTCCCCTTAAACCAAGCTCTTTGGAATGCGCATCCTCATTCATAACGCCGCCATTTACAAGGTTGATGTCCTCACAGTGGGCAAGTACCGGGATATCGAGTTCTGCCGCAATCTCCATCGCCTCACGGTAAAGTTCGGAATTCATAACGGATCTGCCATCTTCACTGATCGCCGGAATTCCCGCTTCGTACATGCCCCGGATATCTGCTAATTCTTTTCCCTGTTGTCCTTTTGTGATGGCTCCCACCTGTAAAACATTCACGACACCAACTGTTTTTGCCTTGTTTTGCACGTATTTTACAACATCCGGATTATCTACCACCGGCTTTGTGTTCGGCATTGCAAGGATGGTTGTGTATCCGCCGTGTGCCGCCGCATTGCAGCCTGTCTCGATCGTCTCTTTCTGCTCCTGCCCCGGATCCCTTAAATGCACATGCATATCAATAAATCCCGGCATGACATAGCAGCCTTTTGCGTCGATCACATAGTCTGCCTTATCCTTGATGTTTTTTTCCATTTTTACGACTTTTCCATCCTCGGCGAGAATGTCTGCCACTTCGTCTGTCTCTGTCGCCGGATTGATGACATGTCCGTTTTTAATCAATAATATCATTTTTATTGTTCCTTTCTTCCCAGATAAACTACATTTGTCATTTTTATAATTTTGCATAAATTTCCATTGGCACGTAAGCACGGATATAGATTCCATCCTCACGGTATTCTTCTTCCAACAGTTCACCGGATTTGCGGACAAGCTGGATCACGCCTGCATTTGCATACGGCACTGTCCGCTCCACGAGGACTTTATTTTCACGCAGGAGCTCGGATAAAAGATTCTTTAATTCCTCTAACCCGGTTCCATTTTTCGCTGAGATCGGCAGCGTATGGTCTGCTTTAAAATCATGCAGTGGCTCGCTGTCCATCCTTGCATCCTGCTTGTTGAACAGCGTGATCACCGTCTTGTCCTTCACATCCAGATTTGCCAGTGTCTCATATACGATCAGCATCTGCTTCTCGTGCTGCGGATTGGAAGCATCTACCACATGTAAAATATAGTCTGCGTATTTTGCCTCCTCCAGCGTGCTTTTAAATGCCTCGATCAGATGATGCGGCAGTTTGCGGATAAATCCGACGGTATCTGTCACCAATATCTGCTGCCGTCCCGACAGTTCCAGCACTCTTGTGGTAGGATCAAGCGTTGCAAACAGCTTGTCCTCCTCCAGAACTCCGGCATTGGTCAGTGTATTGATAAGTGTTGATTTTCCTGCATTTGTGTATCCCACGATCGCAGCCACCGGCATCTGATTTTTTTCCCGCTGTGCACGGGTGATATCACGGTGCTGCCGTACTTCTTTCAATTCCCGGTTCAGCTGTGCGATCCGGTCTTTGATAAGACGTCTGTCAATTTCCAGCTTTTTCTCACCCGGACCTCTTGTACCGATTCCGCCTCCAAGTCTTGACATGGAACGTCCAAGTCCGGTCAGCCTGCTCAGACGGTACTTTAACTGCGCCAGTTCCACCTGGATCTTTCCCTCGCTGGTAGTTGCTCTTGCCGCAAAAATATCCAGAATGATCAGTGTGCGGTCCATCACTTTTGTATCCAGCATATCTTCCAGATTGCGAAGCTGCGCCGGGGAAAGTTCATCGTCACACACAATTCCGGTTGCACCAAGTTCCTCCACAAGTAACTTTAATTCCGCCACCTTTCCAGAACCGATATAAGTTCCCGGATGAATGAGTTCCCGCTTCTGGATCATAGTTCCGACCACCGTTGCTCCTGCTGTTTTTACCAGTTCTGCAAGCTCTGCAACAGAATCCTCTGCGTCATCTCCATCCTGCTCACTCACGCCTACAAGAATTACTTTTTCTTCTATCTCTTCTATTTTAAATGCTTCTGCCATTCTATTCTCCGTTATTGCTTCCTGTGGTTGTCCTCTTTTACTGTGCTGGGGTATCTTCCAGTGTCTGTGCTTCTTCCGGTGTCTGTGTATCTTCCACTGCCTGTGTATCCTCCGTCACGGCTTCCTCTGTATTCTCCGCAGGTGCTGTCTGTTCCATACGGTTTTTCAGGAAAATATATTCACGCTGCGCACTCGCATCATCCGGATAAACCTGTACATACTCCTGTACCACGTTCCATGCAGAATTAAAATCGGATGTATATTCATAACAAATGATGAGATTCTGCATCAGTTCTCTTCTGTTTGTCACATTTTCCATAGAAATACCCTTCTCTAAATAGGTGAGTGCACCGGAATAGTTTCCTTTTGCTATCTCAATTTCCCCGAGTGCATTCATCGCCTGGGAATCTGCGCTTCCTGAGTTTACATAATTCTGATAATAAACCTCTGCGTTTTCAGAATCACCCTGTGCCTCATACACCTGTGCAATGTAAAGATTTGCGATGACGCTCTCCTTATCTAAAGCCGACTTCAACTCTGTCTGGGCATTATCGTACTGTCCAAGATCATAGTAAATTCTTCCGCGCCATGCATAATCTCCGGCACTGTTGCCTTTGATATCAAACGCTTTATTTAAGTATTCTTCCCCTTTTTCCGTCATATCATAAGCAGAAAGATTCTCGTAAATGTTGACATAAAGTTCGTAATCGCTGCTGTTATTTTTTACTGCCTCATCAAAATCCGAAACGGCACCCTCGGTATCCCCCTGTTTCAGATAAACACAGCCGCGCAGATAATAAGCGTCTGCTGCCTTTTTGTCATAATCAATGATTGCTGTGTAAGTGTCCACTGCCCCTGCCGGATCACCACCGGCATACTGTGCCGCTGCCTTATAGTAACAGATATCTAATTCGTTCTCTGTGATTTTCCCAATGCACTGTCCCAAAGCACTGTTAAACGCATCCACGGCTCCTGCGTAATCGCCGCTTTCCATTGCATTGATTCCAATCTGACGGTAAGCAGTCTGGTTTTCTTTGCGCTCATTGGTACAGCCTGTCATAAGTGTAAAGCTTAACAGGGTAAGCGCTGTGATATATGTAAATTTATTTTTATTCATGAAATTAAGTCCTCTGTTAATTTTGTCCACAGTGCACGCCCATGAAATCAAAGATTTCATGGGCTCACGGGCATTCGCCCTATCAGTCATCAAAAATATCAAATACATCGTGCAAGCACTGCATTTGATATTTTTTCCTCCTGACACTGCTCATTGCTTTATGCACATTATAAATCATACGCCCAAATATTCCAAGCAATTTATAAAACAGATTCCTTCATTCCCCTGCCAGCGTTACTGTGCATAGTTTTCTCCTTCCGCAGTATCTGGCACTGTTTCACTGCCTACTCCCATTATATGTGTTGTTGGCAGATTTTACAACACACAAAAAAGAGGCGCACACCGCACTTTACATACGGCGCACGCCACTTTGTATATAGATCATATACTCCCCTAATTTTACTGATGCTGAATTTTACAGATGCCAGATATCCTCGTTATACTGTGCAATGGTTCTGTCAGATGAGAAGAAACCTGCCTGGCTCATGTTTACGAGCATTTTTTTCGCCCATGCCATACGGTCTTCGTAATCTGCAAAGATGCGCTCTTTTGCTGCAACATATTCCTCGAAATCCGGTAATGTCATAAACCAGTCTTTGTTTAATAATTCATTGTAGAGACGCTCTAAGTTTTCTCTGCATCCGACTGCCATCATCTCATCACTCACGATGAAGTCGATCGCACGTCTGATGTTCTCATCATTGTCATAGTAGCTTCTGGAAACATAATCTGCTTTTGCATAGTGCTCGATCACCTGCTCAGATGTCTCACCGAAGATGTAAATGTTATCGTCCCCAACGAACTGATGCATCTCAACGTTTGCACCGTCCATAGTACCGATCGCTACTGCACCGTTTAACATGAATTTCATGTTGGATGTTCCGGATGCCTCTTTGGAAGCAAGGGAAATCTGCTCATGGATATCTGCTGCCGGGATTAATTTTTCAGCTAATGTTACATTGTAGTTTTCTACCATAACAACTTTTAAGTATGGAGAAACCTCAGGATCTTTGCTGATCAGTTCCTGTAAGCAAAGGATCAGATGAATGATATCTTTTGCAATGACATAAGCCGGAGCTGCCTTTGCACCGAAAATAACAGTGATCGGGCGAGCCGGTTTTTTGCCTGCTTTGATCTCAAAATATTTGTGGATCACATAGAGTGCGTTCATCTGCTGTCTCTTATACTCATGCAATCTCTTGATCTGGATATCGTAAATAGAGTTCTCGTTTAACTCGATACCCTGTGTTTTTGCAAGATAATCTTTTAATTCTGCTTTCTTTGCATTTTTAACATCAAGAATCTTCTGCAATACTGTTTCATCATTTACAAATGCACCTAATTTTTCAAGTTCGGTTGCATCTTTCTTGAAGCCGTCACCGATCAGAGATTCAAATAATGCGGTGAGTTCCGGATCACAGTGTAATAACCAGCGGCGGAATGTGATACCGTTTGTCTTGTTGTTGAACTTCTCAGGATAAATCTTGTAGAAGTTGTTAAGCTCAGAGTTCTTTAAGATCTCTGTGTGAAGGTATGCAACACCGTTGATGCTGTAGCCGTAATGGATATCCATGTGTGCCATATGGACACGTCTCTCATCATCGATGATCGCTACAGACTTATCATCAAATTTTTTCACAACACGGCTGTTTAATTCATAAATGATCGGCATTAACTGTGGAACTGCTTTCTCCAGGAAATGGATCGGCCATTTTTCCAGAGCTTCTGCTAAAATAGTATGGTTTGTGTAAGCACATGTTTTGGATACAATATCAATTGCCTCATCCATTAAGATTCCGCGTTCCATTAATAAACGGATCAGTTCAGGAATTACCATACTTGGATGTGTATCGTTGATCTGAACTACTGCGTACTCATTTAATTTGTGTAAATCGCCGCCTCTTGCAAGTGTCTCATCGATGATCAGTCTTGCTGCGTTGCTTACCATGAAATACTGCTGGTAAACACGGAGGATACGTCCCTTATCATCAGAATCATCCGGATATAAGAATAAAGTAAGGTTCTTTTTGATGTCCTCTTTATCAAAATCAATTCCATCACCAACTAAGCTTTCATCTACTGTCTCTACATCGAATAAATGAAGCTTTGTGGTACGGTTGTTATATCCTAATACATCAATATCGTACATTCTGGACTGCAGATTGAATCCACCGAACTGAATGGTGTATGCTCTATCTGTCTTTGTCAGCCAGCTCTCTTTCTCGATCCATGGGTTTGGAGTCTCATGCTGGAGATTGTTCTCAAATACCTGTTTGAATAATCCGTAGTGGTAATTTAAACCAACACCGTCACCGTTTAAACCAAGTGTAGCGATAGAGTCAAGGAAACATGCTGCAAGGCGTCCAAGTCCACCATTTCCCAAAGATGGTTCCGGCTCAACCTCCTCGATCTCTGCAAGGCTCTTGCCATTGTCTGCCAGTAATTTTTTTACATCCTCATAAATTCCAAGATTGATCAGGTTGTTGGATAATAATTTTCCGATCAGGAATTCTGCTGAAATATAATATAATTTTCTTTTTCCCTCGTTGCTGACTTTCTCCTCTGCCATTCCTTTTGTCATTTCAAGTAAAGAGAAGTATAATTCTTTGTTACTGCACTGGGAAATTGCTTTTCCTGTTCTTTTTGTTACGATTTCCTGTAAATTCATGATTTACTCCTTTCCTTGCGCCTGTTGGCGAAAGCTTATTGTATTGTCCGCCGCATTTTCTGCCGCAGTTGTTTTCGTGTTTTTTCGTAAAACCGATGTTTTATGATTAATATTATATTCAGGTACACCATTTTATTCTTGTAATATTCCATACAAAAGTGGTACAATCCTATCATATTATAAATAATGTATTATTTTAATCTCTTTAAAATTGTGTAAACATAACAAAATGAGCACCTTGTTTTTGTGCACTTTTCAATCATGTTGTTTTATTTTCCAGATTGCAGCGCAAAGTGCATGTTTTCGACACAATAGAATCATCGCAAAGGAGTATGTACCTTATGAATATACTGGAATACGAAAATTATCAGGAAAAAATCTCCCATGGAAACCCTTTATTTCCATATATCACTTATCTGTGTTCTATCCCACTGGATTTTTCTTATGTGCCGATCCACTGGCATGACGAAATGGAGATTATCTATATAAAGAAGGGACACGGCATTATCACCGTGGACTTCACACAATACCAGGTCAGTGCCGGAACGCTCGCACTTATCATTCCGGGACAATTACATTCGATTGAACAATACGAAAACGAAAGTATGGAATATGAAAATATTATTTTTCATCCGCAGATTCTTTTATCCAAGCAGACCGACACCTGCAGCACTGACTATTTTTCCCCGCTGATGGACGGAACGCTCACAATTCCGGTACTCTATCAGCCCGGTGATCCCTATTACAAAGAGATTTCCGCCTGTGTCGATGCAAACGATGAAATCAGCAAAACCAATCCGCCAGCTTACCAGCTTTTCATCAAAAGCCAGCTTTTCATGCTTTTTTATATTCTTTTCAACAAGTGCAGTTCCAGAAATGTCCAGAAAAAAGATTACAAATCTCTGGAAAAAATGAAGTTGATCTTAAAATTTGTGGAAAATAATTACATGGAAAAAATCACGATTGAAGATGTAGCAAAAGAAGTTAATTTAAGCCAGTCACATTTTATGAAATATTTTAAAAATACGATGGGAACCTCCTTTATCGACTATCTGAATGAATACCGGCTGACGATGGCTTCCAGACTTTTGATTTCCTCCGATTCTTCGATTTTAGATATCGCAGCGGAAGTGGGATTTGATAATCTTTCCTATTTTAACCGGTCGTTCAAAAAACGCTTCCAGCAGACCCCGAGGGAATACCGGAAGCGTTATGCACAGCCGTAACTAAGATTATCATATAACATAATATCCTACAATACCGCAGACGATTCCTGCCAGCGCGCCCACAATGATATCCTTTGGCTCATGCACTCCGACCAGCACGCGCACAATGCCCAGAAGCAAACCAATGATTCCGAGCAGTACCCCTGCTCCCGGATGCTCATAAAAAATCGTCATCGCAATAATAAAAACAGAAAATACATGCCGGCTTGGAAATGATTTTCCTTTTGTGTCTTTTTCCAGTACCGGCGGCATGTCAAATTTTTCATACGGTCTTGGCGCATTGATGATTTTCCGGACAACGGAAAGTCCCACGAAGGACACTGCCGGAACGAGTATCGCCCGCCAGAGCCACGGATTTTTGTCCGTAAACAGCATGAAAAGATAGAGCGGATACACGCAGAATACCAGTGCTGTCAGCATATGATTCAGACTCGTCACACGCTTCGCCCGTTCCTGATTGCTCCGAAGCGGTTCTGTAATTTTGATATACTGTTCTTTTGTCATAGCAAAAAATCATTTCCTTCCCGGTAATTGTTTTATCAATCTATGGTTTGAGATTATCTTAATATTACACTTCGCTTCCGATGACTGCAAGCACTGCCCCTATAAAAATAAAGAAATCAGACACATTAAAAATAATCCTCCGAAACCATTTCGGTCCGGTCTGAAACCGCACATAATCCACAACATGGTGCTTTGTATAGCGGTCATATAAATTGCTCAGTCCGCCGCCGGCTAACATGGCAAGTCCCGTTTTTGTGAGTTTTTTTCCAGTCATCCGCATTGCAAAATAATAAACGACTGCCACAAAAGCCATGATGACACTGTGTATCGCAGTCATGGCTTTCGGATGTTTTGCGAGAAGATTTAACGTTGCACCTTTGTTGTAGAACTTCTCTATGCAGATTATTCCACCGAGACGTGGATTTTTTACTTTTCTGGCGTATTTTTTATCAATATATTTTTTTAAGAAAAAATCAAGCGTAAAAACTGCCGCTGTGATTGCGAAATAGATCATGCCGCAGGCTCCCTTCTTCCTCTCTCCTGCACCCATTGTAGCACATATTTTTTTCATTAAAAACGTTTTTATACAAAAAAACAGGAAACCTTTGAGATTCCTCAAAAGCTTCCCGCCTCTTATCTGAATAAAATATAATTTTTCCTATCCTTTCACACTTCCAAGTGCAATTCCCTGCACGATATAGCGTGACAGGAACAAATAAACAATGATAACCGGGAAAATGGAGAATGCGATCATCACATAGACCTGCCCCATATCAAACTTCAGCCAGTCTGCTGCACGAAGCTGTGCGATCAAAATCGGCAGTGTCTTTTTGTTATCACTCTGTAAAATCAATGCCGGAGTAAAGTAATTGTTCCAGCTGCTCACAAATCCAAAAATTGCCTGGACAGCAATTGCCGGTTTCATTAACGGAAGTACAATGGAATTGAATGTGCGGAACTCCCCGGAGCCATCAATCCGCGCTGCCTCGATCAGTGATAAAGGCAGAGTGCTTTCCATATACTGTTTCATGTAGAAAAATGTAATCGGTGCTGCAACCGCCGGAACGATCAATGGAATAAATGAATCCATCAAATTCATACTGCGCATTAATCTGATAAATCCAAGTGCTGTCACCTGTGTAGGAATCATCATAACTGCAAGAATAAATGTATAAATATATTTTTTCAGCCTGAAATCATAAGCGTGGATCGCATAAGCTGTCATGGTGGAAAAATAAACCGTCAATACTGCACTTAAGGATGAAATGATCAGACTGTTCACAAGGCCTTTGATGACCGGAAGTGTTCCATGCAACAGATTGTTCCAGTTATCGAATAAATGTGTGCTCGGAACCGCGGTAAATCCTGCCTGAAGTTCTCCGTTTGATCTGGTTGCATTAATAAACAATACATAAAACCAGAACAGACAGAAAAAAGATATTATGATAAGGACTGTGTATGCAATCACTCTTCTTGCATGCAATCCCAGACCTTTCTTAACTTCCTGTTTTCTCATGCCAAATCACCCCTTTCTCTTATCGTTTCCGGTCAGTTTAAATACAACAATGCTTAAAATACCTGTGATGATAAACAGTACAACAGAAACTGCACCCGCCATACCATAGTTCTTACTGTACAAATGATTGTTCAGGAACATAATCAGTGTCATCGTAGAACGCACCGGATTACCCGTACCATTTGTCAAAATCTGAGGCACATCAAATAACTGAAGTCCACCAATCAGTGAAGTGATCAGTACATATACCAGAATTGGACGCAACAGCGGCAATGTAATGCGGAAGAAAACCTGTGTGGATGTTGCACCGTCTACTTCAGCCGCTTCAAATAATGAAGTGTCAATTCCCATCATTCCTGCCATCAGAAGAATCGTAGTATTACCAAACCACATCAGACAGTTCATAAAGGCGATCAGCCCTCTGGTACTTCCCACATTGGAGAGGAACTTATATGGTTCTGTGATGAATCCCATTTGAATCAATAAAGAATTGATTGGTCCGCTCTCTGCAAACAAAGTGAAAAATAACATTGAAAATGCAGATGCCATGATCAGGTTTGGCAGATAGATCACGGTCTTAAAAAATCTGGAACCTTTTAGTTTCAGGCGCACATCCGAAAACCATGCTCCCAATAATAAAGACAAAAAAATTTGCGGAACAAAACACATGATCCATAAAATCATCGTGTTTTTCGCATAGATCCAGATATCTCCACCCTCAAAAAGTTTGATATAGTTCTGTAATCCTACAAAATTTGGACCAACCTGTGTCAGTCCTGACATATAATTCTCAAAAAAGCTGTTATAAATGGTACTAAACAGCGGAATCAGCTGGAATATGACGTATACCACGATAAACGGAATCAAAAAAATGTATCCCCATTTGTTATATCTGACCGCTTTTCCTCCACTTTTCTTCATAACGCCTGTGCCTCCTTTATCCCGGTATATTCACAAATCGTGAAGCATCAATTTCAAATATCAGGATTGCGGAAAATCAACATCCTCTATGGTTGTTCATTTTTCGCAATCCTATCTTCTTAATTGCCACTCAGGCAATCACATAATGTTTCCTTAATATGTAAGTTCCGGATATTTCTCTGTAATACCTTTGTAGAATAAATCAAGAGCATCCTCTAAGGTTGCATTATCTTCAAAGTAGTTTTTCATTGCTTTCTGGAACTCTTCATTGCATCCCTGATCATATGGAGATAGGTTGCTTAAGTCGAGGCTGTATACACCTGCACAGTACATCTCAAGTGGATTCTGTCCACCTAAAATTTTGCTGGAGTAGCTTGTGTCCTCTGCCATCTCTTCCATTACAATCTGGTTATTTACAAAATCATCATCATCTACAACGATCTCTTTCATGACATCTGCATCGGTTGTCATCGTAAGCATAATATCTTTGATGGTTGCTGCGTTATCCGTACCTGCTGCAGCAGCGATCCATGTACCACCCCAGAAGAAGCCCTGTGGTCCTTCAGCAGCACCCCAGCCTCCTTCGTATCCGATAGAGCCTTCGGTATCCGCAGCCATAGAGAAGTTTACTAACCATGCTGGTCCAAAGTAGCAGAATACTTTACCTTCCGGGAAGAAACCCTTTCTCCAGTCATCGCTCCACATATCGTGAACACCAGTCTCACCGGCATCTACCATTTTCTTGGAGTCTTCCACCCATTTCATAATATTATCATCAATGTTTACTTTTCCGTCTTCTACCCATTTGGAAGTAACATTGTTCGAATATACACGGTATGTATCATTTACAGAAGATGTCATCTGATATCCGGCAGCTTTCATCTTTTCTGCTGTAGCGTTGAAGGTATCCCAGTCAGAAACATATTTCTGGACTTCTGCCGGATCATCGGATCCTAATACTTCTTTTGCAGCTTCACGGTTGTAGAATAATACACCCGGGCATCCCTGCCATGAAACACCTTTTAATACACCGTTCGAATCTGTTACAATATCTTTTGTATACTGGTACTGATCTTTCAGATCTTCGTCTGTGATTCCGAGATCTGCGACCGGCATTGTGTAATCTGTATCAACATATTTCAATGCATAATCTGCTTCTAATAAGAATAAGTCAATCTTATCATCCGCTGCAGCAGAATCCTGAGCTAAAAGATTTGCATCCAGGTTGTTCTGGTATGCATTGTCATCACTTGGTGTGATATTCCATTTTACTGTGATGTCCCCAATCTTACCTGTTGTAGCATCCACTTCTTCATATTTGTCATAGTGTGCTTTCAGACGTCTCTAGAACTCATCATTCCAACAATAGATGTTCAAAACTTTTCCTTCATCTGCTGCAACGTTCTCTCCATCCGCTGCCTCTGTAGATGCTGCCGTGTTGTCTGCTGCATCCTGTTTCTGTCCTGCATCCCCTGAAGCTGCGTCGCTTCCGCATCCAGCAAGCATGGATGCTGTCATTGCTGTAGCAAGTAATGCTGATAACAATTTTTTCTTCATGTTTTCTTCCTCCCTAAATACGTTTGGTTTGTTTTTGTAAGTTTATTGTATGTTTTTTCCCGCTCATAATATATAAAATTCATTGACAAAATATCATTTTCATGCTATCTTTTGCATCAATATAGTATTACATTAGACTGTGAATTTTACGAAGTGAAAAAGCAGGGTAAAATCAGGGGGTTACCTATGGATCTTTCTAAAGAATGGTACCGGAGTGAATTTGTAAATCAGGAAATGTTAGAACAGCACCGTGTCATTGAAACTGAATATACGTTCTATGACGCGATTGCAAATGGAAATATCGAATATGTGCAGGATAACTGTATAAATCAGACCTTCACAAACCCGGATGGAATGGGAAAACTGTCCGAGGACAAACTTCAGAATATCCGCTATCACTTTGTTGTCACGACCGCCATGATCACAAGATACTGTGTGCATGCCGGAATGGAACAGGAACAGGCATACAGTCTCAGTGACTTTTATATTTTAAAAATGGATAAATGCAGGACGATCGACCAGATCAGCAGGCTGCACGATACGATGTGTCTTGATTTTTGCAGCCGCATGAATGAATTGAAACGCCGACAGATTCTCTCCAAACCGATTGTACTCTGTTTAAACTATATTTATAGTCATATTCACTACCGCATTACCATCAAAGAATTGGCCGAATACCTGAGTCTGTCGGAAAGTTATCTGTCCAAATTATTTTTAAAAGAAATGGGAATTCCGCTCAGCCACTATATCACCGATTTAAAAATCGAAAAAGCAAAAAATCTGCTGCAATATTCAGATTACAGCATTGTCGAAATCGCCAATTATTTCTCTTTTGCTTCCCAGAGCCATTTTATTCAGGTTTTCCAGAAAAAAACTGGCATTACACCTTATAAGTACAGAATAATGTACTTCCGGACAAACTGGGAAGCGCCAAAGAAATCTTAAAAACTTTTTTTCGTAACTCTATGACATAATGTATTCAATCTCTGTGTGGTCTGTCAACATCGATTCTGCAACATAGCTTCCATCTGTTTCCACACCGTTTACGATCATTTTTATGCATCCACACTGTGCATGGTTACGGTTCTTCACAACAATATGTAAGTGTTTTCTACGGAAATCTTTTTCGATTTCAAACTGTTCCCACTCTTTTGGAATAGAAGGTGCTATGCGCAGTCCTTCAAAATCAGGCCGCATTCCAAGAATTCCCTCTACACAGCCCACCATCACGGTAGATGCCGTTCCTGTCAGCCAGTGTACATGGGAACGCCCGAACTGCGGGCTTGCCTTTCCCTCTGTAAACTGTCCATAGCAGTATGGCTCTAACACCCGGATCTCTGCGTCCGCATTCTGTGCTGCCGGTGAATTCTCCATAAAGTAAGTGAATGCCCGGTCTCCGTGTCCAAGCAGCGCCTCTGCCAGAATCAGCCAGCCCTGTGACTGGGAGAAAATACCTGCATTTTCCTTTGTTCCTGCATTGTAGATCACTGCCAGTGCTCCCTCAAATGCTTCTTTATGATATGGCGGATCCATAAGGATCGCACCAAACTTTGTGTTCAGCTTCTCATAAACATTTTCCATTGCTTTTTCTGTCTGCTCTTCTGTCGCAAGCCCGCTGATCACGCTCCAGCTCTGCGGATTCAGCCACATATTTGCCTCGTTGTCCGTTCTCTTTCCGATTGTCTCTCCTGCCTCTGTAAATCCGCGGATGAAACGGTCTTCATTCCAACAGAACTCATTGATTACATCCCCCTGCTGTTTCTGTTTTTCTTCCAGATATGCAATATAATCTGTATCGCCTTTATACTCCGCAAATTTCTTCAGAATTGTCATTGCATAATAAAACTGCATCGCAACAAATGAAGACTCTCCTGCCTTTCCAAGTCTTAAACAATCATTCCAGTCGGCATAAAGTCCTGCCGGCATTCCGTGTACACCAAGATGATTCATGGAGAAATCAACTGCACGTTTCAAATGCTCATACACAGTTCCTTCCTCTTTGTCTGCAAAAGGGATCACCTCATCTAAAAATGCCATGTCACCGGTTTCGGAAATGTACTTATAAACGGTTGGGAACAGCCAGAGTGCATCATCTGCGCGATACTCCGGATGTCCTGTCTCGTTTACATAAGATGCATCTTCCGGTGTATCCTCATGCCCCGGATTGTGTGTAAATTTTACAAGCGGAAGTCCTGCTCCGTGATGCACCTGTGCAGAAAGCATGAAACGTATCTTATCTTTTGCCATCTCAGGTGCAAGGTGGATCACGCCCTGGATATCCTGCACGGTATCACGATATCCGTAACCATTTCTTAAACCACAGTAAATGAAAGACGCTGCTCTTGACCAGATAAATGTCATGAAGCAGTTATAGGCATTCCATGTATTGATCATAGTATCAAATTCAGGACTTGGAGTTTTCACCTGAAAATGCTCTAATTTCTCATGCCAGTAACCGATCAGTTCTTTTACTTCTTTCTCGCAAATCTCTTTTGGATTACTGTAATGTGCACAGATTTCTGCTGCTTCCTCATCATATTTCATTCCAAGAAGGAATGCGATATTTTTGCTTTCTCCCGGCTGTAATATAAGGTCCAAAGCAAGTGCTCCACAACTGTTCTCATTATAATTTAAAGTATTATCCAGTTTTCCGTTTACCACACCTGCCGGATTGGAATAATTGTGATAATGTCCGATAAAGTTCTCTTTTGAACCACAGTAAGATGTCACTTCCGCTCCTGCTGCCCCGAAGAATCGTTCTATCACAACTTTGTGATCGACCTCAACGCCTTCCTCCTGTCCATCTAAATTACCATGGATGAGCTGACGGATTCTGTTTTTTTCGAACTGTGTTCTTGTGATGAACTGGGAATACTGGAGATTCACCTGATCCTGTTCGTAATTGCTGTTATTGGTAAATTCCGCATAACCCGTGATCGTCAGTTTTCTTACTTTATCAGAAGTATTGGTGACATTTAAATCCCACACTTCATAAGATGCATTGAGTGGCACATAATAAAGTGCTTCTGTTCTGATATCTTTATATTCCGCATTGATTTTTGTATATGCAGTTCCATGATGACACTCACTCTTATAAGTTTTTAAATCTTTTCCGACCGGCTGCCAGGATGCAGACCAGAAATCATTTTCATCCTCATCTCTGATGTAAATGTATCTTCCCGGCTGATCAAAATCGTTAAAAATGTAACGAAGAATTCTTCCGTTTGCACCTGATTTTGCAAAGCTGTATCCGCCTGCGTTGTTTGAAATGATCGCACCATATTCCGGGGAACCAAGATAATTGGCCCACGGTGCCGGAGTGTCCGGTCTTGTAATCACATATTCTCTCTTTTCATCATCAAAATATCCGTATTGCATGTTCTGTCTCCTCGTTTTTTTATTATTTTAAAATCACGTTTACCGTATAGCATCCACCATTTGATTTTTCAATGGATGTTTTGCTTATCACTGCTTTCTTCCCTTCCATCCGGATGTCTAATTCCGGCATGGCAGCCACCTCACTGATCTGATAAGCTCCATAATCTTTCTTCTCCGCATTGTGATAGCGGATCACAAAGGTATTGCCTGCAAACTCCAGATGCACACCTGCATTTCCATCATCATCAAACTGCTCCTTCACCAGTTTCGGTTCTATTACAAGATCACCAAAACTTCCCTTCACACCAAAAACCTCTGTGATGATCGTAAGCATATACCAGCTCGCCGCACCGGTCAGATAAGCATACATGCCTCTGCCTTCTGCGTTAAAATATTCCGGGATTCCGGGATAAATTCTGCTTGTGTCAAAATCCAGTGCTGTATCTGCCAGTGTCTGCAATGCCTTGTATCCTTCCCGGATAAATCCTCTCTGATAAAGAGCATTGGCATACATGACCGTCATGTGTGAAAATACAGCTCCGTTTTCTTTTTCCCCGTAAGCAAAACCAAACATTCTGCCAAGATCAAATTTATTTTCATGGAAATTGGTATTCAGACGATAGCCTCCGGCATCCTTGTCATACAGATAGGTGTCTGCGCTCTCGCAGACTGCCTGTACCTGTTTTTCATCGGCTGTTCCACTCATAATGGCAAAGACCTGACCGGTGAGCATCATGCGTACATTGTTATCATATTTACCTTCCACCCTATTGCCATGATTATCATAATAGCTGTTAAACCACGCATGGTCTGCCCCATCATTGACCCATTCCTTCTGACGGATATACTCCATCATCCAGTCTGCCTTGCTATAAAGACTCTCTGTAAGTTCATCTATCGCAACTGCCACTGTTCTTCCACTGACGTTATGACGGCATTTTTTTGTATAAGTCTTTAATAACTCCTGCTTTGCCTGAATATCTGTATACAAAGTATCTTCATCTGAAAGCAGCATCTGCATTTCTTCTAAAATTTCAATTTCTGTGCAGCCACACTGTTTTTCCAATGCTTTCAGGTAATCTGCAAACTGCCGCAGATTTCCGGCATACGCACAGGTGAAGGCAACACTTTCGCCTTTCTCCTCTGCCATATCAAGTGCATCGTTCCAGTCTGCACCGCGAAGTCTGATGATGTTATGATCTCCGACTTCATAAAATGCACAGAGATTCTGCAGTAAAAGGTGTTCTAACACACTTCCGTAATAAACATCATTGTCCTCCGTTTTCTGGATCTCTCCATATGCACTGTTCCACTCCTCATCAATGGCTGTGCCTCTTTCCACCTGGCGGTCTTTAAAATATGAAACTTTTTTCAGAAGGATCTCAATATCCCCTGTCTGGTCAATGTAAAGCTTTGTTGTCAAAAACGGCCAGAATCCATGATCCATCCACACACGCGTGATATGATTGCGGTCAGCAATAAATTCTCCCTGTTTCTCTCCGATGATGGTTGCATTGCTTCCGTCCATCCGCACACCACCGTAATTGTCTAAGATCATCTGTCTGACTCCTGATGGATTCATTAATAACAGTGCCAGACAATCCTGCCAGAGATCGCGCCAGCCTCTGCCGCCTTTTCCATAATCATGGTGTGGCAGAAATGAACATCCATAGATTCTTCTTAAGATTGGCTGAAAACTTACCCAGCGCATATAATTATCAAAATCCTGATTGCCCGTATAATATTTTACATTTACTTTTTTCTGCCAGTAATTTTGTGTTTTCTGAAGTGCTTTATTTACCTGTGCACTGGTTGCATAATCGGCTGCCACTTTCCGGATCTCATCCGCATCTTCTGTCACCCCGATGATGACCGTATAAGTTTTTGCTTCTCCAGGCTGCAATGTGATCTCTTCAAACCGGATGCCGCCTACTGCTTCTTTTCCTTCTGAATGGTATCCGGCTTTCACGCCATCCCTGTTTTCCAATACCGCTCTTGGATGTGTAAAACTTCCCCCTTCCCCGATGAACAGATCGACAGTCGGATAAAAATCTCTTGGACTGTTTCCCTCTCCATCCATACCGCAGACATAATAAACCATCTCATTTTTCTTATGTCCACGTTCATCAAAGGACATCGTCGGTCTGACACATACCCCGTTTGTTGTAACCGTAATGCGGTGCAGCAGAGAAGTTACATGTCTGTGATCCCGGATATTATCTGCACTTCTTCCATAAACCGGAACTGCTGCAACAGGTGTGATCGTCCGTGCAGCTTTGCTCTCATTACAGATCTCCACCTGCATGATCTCTGCTGCATGTGCAAGTGGCGCAAAAGAAGTTACTTTTGCAGACAATCCATATTTTTCAGAAGAGCGTGTGACTGTCTGCCACATAAATCCTGCTGTCAGGGTACTTTCTTCCTGCTCCTCTGTAAACCGGTTCAGTTCTGCTTCTGCGGACGCACCTGTTACAGACCAGCTTCCGATCCCTTTTATCTGGCACCAGAAATTTCTGGTAGAACGGTTATTATGTAAATTTTCTGCACTTACCGGCTCCATCAGGAATGTGTTCTGATCCACTTTGGAATCTCCGCCAAAATCCGGTGTCACTGCTGCTTTTAATCCTTTTTCATTCGCCACCGGCAGATACAGATAACTGTAATTTTCTGCCTTATCTAAAGTAAATGTTCCATCTTTATCCAAAAAACGTACTGCTGCCATAGTTCCTCCTTGTTCTGTTCATTGACATTTTAACTGTTCTTATCATAGCGGAACACATCAGCAAAAAAATGCCCCGCTTATTCTGCCAGCATCACTGCTCTTTTCCACTTTTCCCTCATTTTTTATCCAACATAAAAAACCTCCCTTTTCATTTTGTGTATTTATCCTAACAAATGAAAAGGAAGGTAAAAATCAAATTCTTGCACTAAATATCAAATTCATGCCGTATTATAATAAAACCTATATTGCTTCATAATCTTTTAGTCATCCATCCCACAGTTTAACCTCTGGGTTCTGCCGCTCGTAACATGGATTGACGGCAGGCTCATAACCTAAACTCCGGGCTACGCCATGCTGTTGACTGTTTTATATTTATAAAGCATCTCCGCATGGTTCTGTTCTTCGATCTGAATGTCTGCCAAAAGTTTTCTGACACTCGGATCACCAAATGCAAACACTTCCGTATTGTAAGTGGAAGAAACAAGTTTTTCTGTTCCGATACAGTCTGTTGCAAGGAAACAGTCCGTTTTCTTATCTTCGGAAGGTGCCATGCTGTAGGTAGCAGCCGGGTTATAATCTTTTCCATCACTGTCGTTGCAGTCGCAGGAAGGAACTTTTCCAGACAGCACCTGTGTCAGGGATTCTAAATGCTTCTGCTCTTTTCCATGCAGATCTGTGAACAGGTCAATAAGCACCTGATCTTTGGCAAGTTTACTGTATCTCTCGTATTTTTCCACGCAGCACTGCTCCTGTGTCTGTAAGTCTTTGATCACGGTTGTCTCTTTTTCGCTCAATATCATCTTTCTACCTCTTTCCGACGGATTTTAAAATCCGCACATTTTTTTCACGATGATATTATGAGTCATAAAAATGGTAATTATTCACTTCCTTCGTGAAAATCTGCCGCCCGGGCAGACAGACTGATAAATCTTTTTGGCGTCATTCCATATTTCTTTTTAAACTCCCGATGGAAATAAGACAAATTCGAAAATCCACAGGAAAGCGCCACCTCGAGCGTATTTGTCTCCCCATTTTCAAACTGGTCTGCCGCACGCTCCAGACGCACATTTTTGATGTACTGCACGCATGACATTCCCATGTATTTTTTGAAAAAACGCATAAAATAATACTCACTGAAAAAACAGATTCCGGCAAGTCCTGAAATCGTCAGTTCCTTCATATAGTGTGCATCGATATAACTTAAAACTTCTTTTAACTTTTTCGCATGTTCTGTCAAAATCGCATCTGCCTCTGTATTCCGGGTACAATATGGAATCAAAGCCGCCACAAACTGCAACAGATATGACTTGATAGCAATCTCGTATCCGGGTGTTTTTTTGTCATACTCCGTGTTTATATCCTCAAACAGATCTGCTGCCTTTTCGTAAAGCGGATGTCCTTTTTTGATTACAAACGGCGGGATCAATTTCTGGTTCATCAGTGGATTCAAATACCGGAGGGCACAGATATCCGCAGCCTTTGCACCAAGAAAATCCATATGAAACACATACGTTTCCGACTGCATGCGCTCCTCTTTTTCATTGGAAATCGCATGCAGCACCGCAGGCGGAATAAAAATCAGATCTCCCTCTTCCACATCATAAGTTTCAAGATGGATCTGATATGTGCAGCTTCCCTTCTCAATCCGTGTAAATTCTGCCTCCTCATGCCAGTGCGCCGTGACATAAGGATACTCTTTCCATAACGGCGTCACATATTTTTGCAGCGGAAAAATTTCTTCGCCGTGTCTGGCGTTTTCATGCTGGTCTAAGGATAGGGTTATTTTTTCTTTCATTGTATTGATTCCTCTTTAACATCATTGAAATAGATGGCAAAACGCCTTCTAGTCTGTCTTAATCCACATTTGTATAGCAGTTTTGTGCAATAATATCTTATATTTATGCAAGATTTTTCGTTTCTTCTATTCTATTATAACAGTATCATACAATCAAGTGCAGAGATTACGAAACTCAAAGTTGTGTAAATTTAATTGTGAAAAATTAACAAAAGCTTGAGAAAACACTGGGGAGCAGAAATCGAACAAGTTCGATTGGCACTTAGAAGGTAGGCACGACATTAGTCGTGACTGGCTTCTTAGTACCGTTACCAGCGACACGTAGCGAAAGCGTGTTTTCGAAAATTTTGTTAATTTTGAACAATTTTAATAAACCAAAAAATGAGTTTCGCACCCCAGAATCAAATGAAAGAAAAGGAGAATTTATGAAAAGAAAATGGTGGCATGATAAAGTAGCTTATCAGATTTACCCAAAAAGTTTTTTGGATACAAACGGAGATGGAATCGGCGACTTAAAGGGAATCATCTCAAAGCTGGACTATTTGAAAGAACTCGGAATCGACATCATCTGGCTCTCCCCGGTTTACGAATCCCCTTTTGTCGATCAGGGATATGACATTTCCGATTACTATAAAATTGCAGAACAGTTTGGTACAATGGATGATTTTGACATCCTTGTCGCCGAAATGAAAAAACGCGGTATGCATCTGATCATGGATCTCGTCGTCAATCACTGTTCCGACAAACACGAATGGTTTCAGAAAGCACTCGCCGACCCGGACGGTCCTTACGCCGGCTACTTCTATTTCCGCGAAGGAAAAGACGGCAAGGCACCAAGCAATTACCGCTCCTATTTTGGTGGATCTGCATGGACAAAAGTTCTCGGCACAAATAAATATTATCTCCATACCTTTGCGAAGGAACAGCCCGATTTAAACTGGGAGAACCCGGTCGTCCGCAAAAAAATCTATGAGATGATCAACTGGTGGTTTGAAAAAGGCATTTCCGGTTTCCGTATCGATGCCATCATCAATATCAAGAAAAATCTTGATTTTCCATCCTTCCCGGCGGACGGTGATGACGGACTTGTCTCCTGCGATAAAATGTTAGCTTCCGCACATGGAATTGGCACATTTTTAGAGGAAATGAAACATGAAACATTTGACAAATACGACGCTTTTACGGTCGGCGAAGTATTTCATTTAAAAGAGGATGAACTGCGTGAATTTATCGGTGAGGACGGTCATTTTTCCACCAAATTTGACTTTTCCGCCCATGTGCTTTCCTATGGGGAACACGGCTGGTATGATGCTCCTGCCCTCGATTTCAACCGGTGGCGCACTGCCCTTTTTGACACCCAGAAAGCAGACCTTACCGTTGGCTTTGAGGCAAATATTATTGAAAACCACGATGAGCCACGAGGTGCTACACACTATCTTCCTGCACACGCCAGAAATGAAGCCGGTGTGAAAATGCTTGCAGCTACTTACTTTTTACTGCGCGGAATTCCTTTTATCTATCAGGGACAGGAAATCGGCATGACAAACTGTGTCCGAAACGATATTTCCGAATACGATGACATCAGCACCAAAGATCAGTATCAGGCTGCTTTAAATGCCGGATGTTCGAAAGAGGCAGCACTTCACGCCTGCTATGAAAACAGCCGTGACAATGCAAGAACCCCTATGCAGTGGGACAATTCCCTGCACGGCGGTTTCACCACCGGAACCCCCTGGCTTGCGGAGAATCCAAACTATACAAAGATCAATGTAACAGACCAGATGAACCGGTCAGATTCCGTTCTCTCTTTTTACAAAGAACTGATCGCACTCCGCAAAGCACCGGAATACGTGGAAACCTTCACTTACGGAACGTTTGCCGCTGCTTATGAAGATGTGGACCATATGTTTGCATACTACCGCACCAGCGAAGAAACCGGACAACGCATTCTGGTTGCCGGAAATTTTGGCACAGACACCGTGACACTGCCGCTTGAAAAACAGGCTGACCGTGTACTTCTCACCAATGGAAAAGCTGCGGATGAAATTTTAAATGGAAACAGTGAAAGTGCTTCGCTTGTATTGGGAAGCTGCGACTGTGTTGTTTTATTATTATAGAGATGAAGTTTCAAATGTGAGAATTTCCGTTCTGTCATGGAACAAGGCGTATCGGCTACGCCTTGTTCCTTGACCTCACTACACACCTTATTTTATTTTCTCATCTACCAATTCTCCATTTTCAATCACAACGATTCTGTCTTTAAATTCTAGTATCCACTGAGGTGGTTCTCCACTTCTATTACTCTCCCCTTCTAAGCGAACTACATTTTCATCATGTCCCCATATATTTCGAGCATACATAACTTTCAAACTAGATTTGTTCTGATCCGTTGCCCCCGAAAAATTCAACTCATATCCTGGTTTCCCTTGCAGTGTAAGATAAGCCGTATCTCCTTGAACCCCATAATTTAAAATAACATTTTCATACATTGCTACGCCATGTGTCCAATGAAAACCAACTCCCATAAGAACTCCCGACAAAACAAACGCTCCAACGAATATGCCTAATGCTTTTTTTCTATTTTTTTTCTTGATTTTCTTAATTAAATTTACATCTTCAATTTCTTCATTTGTTATCACTGAAAAATTATCAATGTCCCCTGTCATTTCTTGATAGTATTTTTGACATTCTTCACAATTTTTCAAGTGTTTTTCGATTTCTTGATTACTTTCTTTACTTGTCAACCCATCAATATATAAAGGTAACAAATCTCTAATTATTTCACATTTCATGGTTACTCTCCTTTCTTATTCTTTGCTTTCCACGATAAAAAGTCACTCTTGCCCAATTTTCATCTTTACCCATAATTTCTCCAATTTCTTTAAATGTAAAATCGCCATTTAATCTCAAATACATAACTTCTCGCACCGGCTCCTCCAACAAATGAAGTTTTTTATACAACTCTATTACTTCCATTTTCTGTATTGCCGAATTTTCTGTAATTTTCTGACAAGTAGTTTCTTCTACATATTCTGCCACTACTTCTCTATCTTTTTTCTTTAGCTCTTTATACCATAAATGTTTTGCAATCGAACATAACCATACATATATCTTACAGTCACCACGAAAACTATCAATAGATTTTAGCGCTTGAAAAAAAGTTTCTTGTGTGAGTTCTTCGCTTAAATGAGCATCATGACAAAGGCTAAATAAAAAATTATATACTTGTGGCATATATTTTCGATAGATTTCTACCATTTCTTCCATACTCTACCCTCCTTTATCTATATGTACTTTACATATATTTTTCGTTACACATTTTTTTAATTTTTAAAAATGACGTAGATAATGTTACCACTACCTACGCCATTTCTCATTACATCTTTGAAATATTTACTCCATTTTCTTTCAACTTTTACTCCAAATTTACTCCATTCTAAAAATCTGTTACGATATTTTGCGGTATTCTGCGATACCTTTTCTTTGAAGAAAAATGTCTGTAAACCTTGATTTCAAGCGAACTTTTCAATATTCTCAAGTGCTTTATTCTGTTGTCAGCGATGAGGAATAAATATTATTATTCCTCATCGCTGGACAGAGATTATTTCACTTGACAAATCATTTTTTTCGTGCTTATAATAGCGTTAATTGAAGCAGAACACAGGCTTTGACGGGAAGAAGTACAGTTAAGCGGAAGATACAGAAAGCTGCCGGCTGATGAGAGGCGCATCGGAATCTTAATTCGAATACATCCCCGAGCTTCACACCGAATTTGTTTTTGATATTTGATAATCTTGCAATAGTAGGCTGTGACGTAGTGGCGCACGTTAACCGCGCCGGAGTGTTGTCGGACACTCACGAAGGTAAGCAGTGTGAGCTGCTTATGAATTAAGGTGGTAACACGAGTTTAACCCTCGTCCTTTTATAAGGACGGGGGTTTTTGCGCGTATTAAATGAGCAGTGCCGTCTGAGGAAAGAACAAAATGCTGTGCTTGCACAATGCATTTTGTGATTTTCTTAGACGATAGGGCGAAGCCCGCGAACGAGAGAGCTTCGCTCTCGAGTGGGCACTGCGGATTTTAATCGTTCACTCAAAAAAAGAAAGGAACCCAGTAAAATGACATTATACGACGAATTAGTTGCCCGCGGTCTTATCGCGCAGGTAACAGACGAAGAAGAGATCAAAGATTTGATCAACAACGGAAAAGCAACTTTTTATATCGGATTTGATCCGACAGCAGACAGCCTTCACGTAGGACATTTCATGGCACTCTGCCTCATGAAACGTCTCCAGATGGCTGGAAACAAACCAATCGCTTTAATCGGTGGCGGTACCGCAATGATCGGTGATCCGTCCGGACGTACCGACATGCGTCAGATGATGACACCGGAAACCATCCAGCACAACTGTGACTGCTTCAAGAAACAGATGAGCCGTTTCATCGACTTCTCCGATGGAAAAGCATTAATGGTAAATAACGCTGACTGGCTCATGGACTTAAATTACATCGACGTTCTCCGTGAAGTTGGTGCTCATTTCTCTGTAAACCGTATGCTCACTGCTGAGTGCTACAAACAGCGTATGGAGAAAGGCTTAAGCTTCTTGGAGTTCAACTACATGATCATGCAGAGCTACGATTTCTACACCTTATACCAGAAATACGGCTGCAACATGGAGTTCGGCGGCGATGACCAGTGGAGCAACATGTTAGGTGGTACCGAGCTGATCCGCCGTAAACTCGGAAAAGACGCTTACGCTATGACCATCAACCTTCTTTTAAATTCTGAGGGAAAAAAGATGGGAAAAACCCAGTCCGGCGCTGTATGGCTTGATCCTGAGAAAACTTCTCCATTCGACTTCTTCCAGTACTGGAGAAACGTGGCAGACTCTGACGTATTAAAATGTATCCGTATGCTGACTTTCCTTCCATTAGAGGAAATCGATGCAATGGAAAGCTGGGAAGGTGCACAGCTTAATCAGGCAAAAGAAATCCTTGCATTCGAGCTGACCAAATTAGTTCACGGGGAAGAGGAAGCAACAAAAGCAAGAGAAGCTTCCCACGCACTTTTTGCCGGTGGCGGTGATTCCGCACATATGCCAACTGTAGAATTATCCGCAGCTGATTTTGCAGACGGGGATATGGACATCTTAGCTCTTCTCGTAAAAACAGAGCTTGCTCCATCCCGTTCTGACGCAAGACGTGCCGTAGAACAGGGCGGTGTCTCCGTTGCAGACGAAAAAGTAACCGATATTAAAACCGCTTACAATGCAGATTTCTTCGGCGCAGATGGACTTGTTGTAAAACGTGGTAAAAAGAAATTTGTGAAAGTAGTCGTAAAATAATGAACTGTATCATAAGAAATGCACAAATGAAAGATTATCATTTCTTCGAACAAGTAAAAGAGATAAAAGCAAAAAAAAATCTTGACGGCATTGAACTTCAGGTGAATGCAAAAAATAAAGCTGCCTACGAGATGTACTGTAATTACGGATTTACGGAAAAATCCATTAATATGGAATTACTGTAAAAACTATATTTACCTAAAAAAAGGACACATATCACAATGTTATATGCATTAGAGGATATGTGTCCTGATCTAATATATTTCTATGCGTTTTATTGGTTGACATAATTTTCTATCCACTTAATTGCATAAAGAGGAATATTCGTCATCCAATCCTGCTCTCTATAATCCGACATTGATGTTCGGACTGCATAAGATGGTTGATACTTTTCACAAAAAGCTTTCAAACTCTTTGCTTTCAGATTTTCTTCCGCTTTCACTTCAATTGGAATAACAGATGTTTTTCCCTGAACTAAAAAATCAATCTCTCCCTTGGAATTTTGCGTTGAATAATAGTAAGGTATCACTCCGACATCTGATATTAACTGCTGCAATATATACTGCTCTGTCAATGATCCCTTAAATTCTGTAAAAATCTTATTTCCTTCTATAATCACTTTTGCATCCAGATCTGTCATCGCTATGAGCAATCCAATATCCACTAAAAAAAGCTTAAAAGCATCAAAATCAATATATGCTTTCAATGGAAGATCCGGTTTTTGAATCCGCTGTACTTTATGAATCAATCCGCAATCCAATAACCATTGAATTGCCAGTTCAAAATCCTTTGCCCGGCTCCCCTCACGTACCTGTCCGTAAATATATTTTTTATTCTCTTTTGCAAGCTGCATCGGAATCGAGTTCCACACAAGATTCAGTCTTGGAACAAGCTTTATTTCTGCATGCTTTGAAAAGTCCTGCTGATAATAATTAATAAGATTCTTCTGAATCGCACGAACACGATTATAATCCTTTTTTTCCGAAAAATCTTTTACCACCTCTGGCATCCCACCTACAAAATAGTATTCCCTTAAACGTTCTATATATTTTGTTTTGAACACTGTTACCATCTGCGTATCACAACTGTCTAACATGGAAACAAATTGTTTCTCTCCCATTGCGCACAAAAATTCCCTGAAATTAAGCGGATACAAATCAAGAAAATCTACCTTCCCGACTGGAAATGACGTACCTTGGTGTAATGCAACTCCAAGAAGTGATCCTGCTGCAACAATTGCATACTGAGGTGCATTTTCATAAAAATACTTTAATGATGTAAGTGCTTTTGGTACTTCCTGAACTTCGTCGAAAATGATCAGCGTATTCTCTGCCTCAATAGAAACTCCTGTCTCAGCACTGATCGATAAAACCAGTCTTTCAATGTCTAAATCTCCTTCGAATACCTGTTTCATACGGGCGTTATTATCAAAATTAACATAGGCTGTCTTCTCAAAATACTGTTGACCAAATGTCTTCATGATCCATGTTTTTCCGACCTGTCTTGCCCCGCGAATAATCAATGGTTTTCTATTTTCATTCTCTTTCCATTCTTTCATTCGTGATAATGCAAATCGTTCCATGAGCCTTCCTCCAACTCCTATAATCTATAAGAAACCATTAAATTATTTCCATATATCTGCATTATAAAATTCTACCCCACAGGTGTCAACATTATTAAGGATGTAAATATGTGTTTAATAAACACTTTTAAGGACGAAAAATGTATAAACATATCATTTCTTTCGGCGAATCGATGAGATTTCCTCTCGCAGCTACCAGTTCCACATGGCAGAGTGCCCTTCCAAATCATTATTAATTTCTTCGATCACACATTCATGCTCTTTTGTTTTCCGGTCATAATTTATCCCAACGAGAAGCAAATTTCCCTGATAATCTTTCAGACTTCTGCAGTACTCATTTCTTTTTATCTGGTTAATTGCTCCCTCGGCAGTTCTATCCCACTTCAGTTCAACTACAAGTGCCGGTTTGTCTATAAATTTTTTTCTTGGCAAGAAAACAAGATCCGCAAATCCTTTTCCACCCGGAAATTCACGATGCACCGTATAAAAATTTCTGGCAGCATACAATGCAAGCGATATGGTATAACTAAGCGCATTCTCATCATTGTATTGAATATGTGAAGTTTCAAAATGCGCCTGTCTTACCGCTTCTGCTACCTGCTTTGGACGTTTCTGCCAGATTGCTTCCAGGGTATCTGCTGAAATTTTCAAAGCCTTTGAAACCTCTCCCCAGTCTGATGCCGACACGCTGTTTACATATTCCGCCCGCACCTCATTATTGGGAATCTGAACCGTCTTATTATCATAATCATACGCTGCATATCCCAGGTGAATCAACAGTGTCAGTACATCATCCTCCGTATGAAATGTAGACATGTCATTGGCAAAATTTCCTATATTTACAGGAACACTGTTTCCAGCAATCATGCTTAAAACATCATCCTTAAGCCCTTCAAAATTCATATCAATATAAACCTGCAATGCCTCAAATGTTTCCGTCTGATTCCAGTAATTTCCTATTTTTCCAAGACGCATACAATTTACCACCGACCGCGGACTGTAAATGGATAACGTTTTTTCAAATGAATATCCATCATACCAGCTTTTCACTTCTCCCATATCCATCTGATATTGCTCACACAACCCTTTTACTTCTTCCTCTGTAAAACCAACATAACAAGCTAATGGTCCCGGATCGATCATGGAAAACTCGTCAAACATATTCAATGCAGAATGTGTTCCATATTTTTTAATTGGGAGGATTCCTGTCATATAAGCAAGATGGATGTATGCTTTGTCTTTTAGCAGATCCCGCAGAAAATCCAGATATTTTTCCTGTGCTTCCCTGTCTGTCTTATATTCCCTGAAAATGCAGTCCCACTCATCAATAATGATCACAAACGTCTGCTTTGTCTGAACATATACATCCTGCATACACAAAGTCAGATCATCTTCATCAAAATACTCTACTTCCGGATATTCACTCTTTAATTCCCGAATAATGAGCTTCTGAAATCGTGCCACCAATTCCTGCACATTTTTACTTCTACTTAACATCTCCTGCATATTAACAAAAATTGTATTGTATTGATTCAGATGTTTTTCAAAAGTATCACTTTCTGCTATCTCAAACTGCGAAAACAGCTCCCTCGCATCACAGCCACGGCTGTAATAAGCCGCAAGCATATTTGCAGCAATGGATTTTCCAAAACGTCTTGGACGGCTGATACAGATATATTTCTGCATGGTATGCAGGACGGAATTGGTATAATTCAACAAACCAGTTTTATCTATATAAATATCTGAATTGACTGCCTCTTCGAATCTGCTGCTATCCGGATTCAAATAAATTCCCATCTGCACACCTCCTGCCTTATATCCGATCAAAAACTACTCTTATTATATCTGTCTTCGGATCTGTTTACAAGGAATTGCATCAATCTTTTCACTCCTTCTTCCCTGTATCCACCCGGCGGAAGTTATTGAAATCATTCACGACTTCCCGAACACACCAGACCAGTGTATCGAATGCGCCCGCCTCATACAGATTGATCAGGATCATACCGACCGGGATTGCAAGGATCATCCCCACAACACTGCCAACCCTGTAACCGATGAACATGAATAACAGCGATGCAAACGGATCAAGTCCTACGGAATCGCCGATCAGCTTCGGCTGTACGATCTGGTGCACGACAAGAGAGACCACATATAAAACGATCATGCCAACCGCCATCTTGTAATCTCCGGTAAAAAGTTTGATAACCGCCCACGGACAGAGCACTGTTCCCGTTCCAAACACCGGAAGCATATCCAGAAACGCAATGCCAAAGGCGATCAGCCATGCAAAATCTACCCGGAGGATCAAAAGACCGATCAGAAGAATGACATAAATAACGCCCATGATCTTAAACTGTGCTTTAAAATAGCCTCCTACCGCATGCACAAGCTGTTTATAGATACGTTCTGTTTTTGCAAGGAATCCGGCAGATAAATGTTTCTCCACCCCGGTGATCAGTTTGTCTTTATCTGCAATAAAAAAATATGCTGCAAGCAGTCCTACGACTATGCCAACGATCATATCCGGCAGGCTTTTGGCAAATTCTCCGATTGCCCCAAGCGTTGCAGAATCTGAGCTGGACACAAAATTTGTCAAAAAATCCTGAATTGCAGTTCCGATGGCACTTAAATCCACATTCTGCGTAAATGGCAGTTTTTCCAGCAGCTGCTGAAGCTGATCGATTGCCTCAGAAAATTCGGTTCCGGCATTGGCAGACATCGTTGGCAGATACGCCATAAATGCTCCGATTCCTTTCGCAAGGACTGTCCCTGCGCCATAACAGGCCAGCACTACCAGACCGATGACCAGCACGATCATGATGACCGAACCATATTTCCGGTTAATTTTGATCCGTTTCTCCAGAAACTTCACCATCGGATTTGCGATCATCGCAAAAATCATTCCCACCACAAACGGCATAAAATAGATCAGCAATTTTGGAAGTAATGTGAACGCAAAAATCAATAAAAACACTGCCCAAAGCAGATTGCATGCAATTTTTAAATATTTTGTCCTGAAATTGCTCATAACTTCTCTTTTTCCTCTCGATCAAAAAATCTTTTCCATAGATTATTTTCCATAAATTGCTTTCTATTTTAACACATTCTTTTTTTGAAAAAAATATATTCCCGAATCTTTTATACTTTCTTTACCAAATCTTTATTTTTCCGCCATAAGAGCTGCTCCGTGTCCTACAAATAGAGTTTAAATCTTCTTTTTTACAAGAAAATGGTTTGCAGCCGTAACCCCGGCTCCTGCCAACAAAAGAAAATAGAAGTTCAGTCCCCTGCTGATCAGCATGGATGGGATCAGACTGCCCTTAGAAAATACCGGTGCAAAGACTGACCGATACATCAGTTCGGTGATTCCCTGCGCTCCCGGCAGTGGAAGCATATCCACCGCAATGTAGACCGATGCCTGTAATAGAACTACCTCCTGTATGGAAGTCCCCGCCTGTCCAAGTCCGAGATATACCATATAAGTAAGCAGAAATACACTACACCTCTGCAAAAACGTCACGGCGATGACCACTATTAATTTTCCCGGATGCTGCTTCAGCCAATCCACGGCATTTCTATAGTTTCCCGTAAATGTCTGCACCTTATCCATGCGCTGTGGATTTGCTTTCCAGATGTCGAGCCGGATAAACTGCTTTTCCACCCACGTCCAAACGACAATCATCCACTGTGGAAAAAGCATTGCGGCAAGTACAACTGCAACGGCAACCATGTTCAGCGCAAGCCCCAGCAAATATAATGCAAAAAAGGACTGTAGCTCTGTTTTCAATGCGCCGCCGCAAAAAAGTAACATTCCGACACCTAAAACTACCAACACAATTTTATAAATTACTGCCACCGTCATAAGCACTATGGTACTGTCAGAACCTTTGTTTCCATCTTTGTTCATATAATAAAGCTGCACCGGCTGCCCACCTGTTGCGGATGGTGTGATGCCCGAATAAAAAAATCCAATAAACGAATATTGGATACAACGCCACAGAGAACATACCTTTTCTTTTCCAACAACACAGAGAACGGTTGTCTGACTGTCTGTTTTTTTCCGCATGGATGTGAGCAGATACCAGATCATGCTGCCCTCTGCGCAGACAAAAAATAACGCCAGTCCTGCCGCTGCAATCAGGTACGGAACTGACATATTTTTTACTGCCTGATAAATTTCTGACAGATTCTGTCCATGGAGTAACGTATAAAAAGTCAAAAACATAATCCCAAGAAACAAGACTGTCTGCAAGATTTTCTTTTTCATATCCACGTAGCCACCTTTCCTCTTTTTTGGACAGAACTGTTACGCCATTTTTTCAACAGCACAAACCGTTTCTTCCTGCACAGACATTTCCACTAATTCTCTCAAACTTCCTTCAAAAATCCGTTTCCGTCCAAATTTTTCCATGAAATCCTTTGGTGTCACAAGGGAAAAATGTTTTTCCCAATGACAGACGCCGTGCTCCTCTAATACCCGTGCCACGTAGGAAGAACAGGTGTAATGGTTTTCCTGGTAAAATGGAATGTTCCACAAAATAAATGGTAATCCTGCAACTGCATAATGATAATGAAATCTTTCCTGCATAGCCAGCCGCAGTTCCTGACGGATTGCCTCCTTTTGTACAAGCGAACACTCTATACTACACACCATATAATCAGCCGTCGGAAACACCGTTAAGATTTTTCTTTTATCCTCTTTTTCAAATCCGGCAAACAGCGGAACCGCAGGATTTCTGCGTCCCACACTGTATGCCTCCTCAAGTTCCGCATCCATCGAAAGAACCACATGAATGTACTTCTGTTTGATGACCTGCCGTATCATTCCGGCAAAAAATCCCGGTGTATCTACAAATGCAATATAAATCTGTGCCATATCTTTATTCCTCTGTACTTTTTTCTTATCACTGGAACTGATAAATTTTTCTTGCCATGCGGTAGCCGCCGACTGTGATTTTTCCACCTAATCTTCCCGGCAGATAAGTAAGACCGCTTAAGGTAGAACATCTTAACCGGTAATAAAGTATCCTGTCATAATCCTTCACCTGCTCCCACATCCTTTTACGTTTCTGGAACGCCTCCTCTGTTTTGATCAGAAGAAGATGGATTGAAGAAATGGACAACATGATTGAAATATTACGCATCATGTAAACGGCCAGTTTTGGATACATTTTTTTCACTTCTCTTAAATCCACACTTTTTGCAACAAGCTCTGTCACGCGGATCTGCTGGTCGATACGCTTCATCAGGACTTTCTCGTTGACCGACTGATCTTCCCTTCCAAGGTAGTAATGATACAGGTCAATATCCATGTAGTAGAGATTCTTCGCATACGGAAGCGGCTGATAGGAAAACAGGTTATCCACATAAAACGTGTGCTCCGGCAGTTTTACCCCTGACTGTCTCAATACTTTCGTCTGAAACATAAGTGCATGCATAATCAAATACTGCGATGGATGAAAATGTCCGATTGTGTTCCAGTTGCACATTTTTTCAGTTGGAAATACATTTCTGTAATTCATCGGTTTCTGGATTCCCTCATCCAGATGATCGTACACATAATTACAGATGATCAGATCTGGGAACTGTGCGACTTCAAAACTTTTTATTTTATCTAACATTTTCAGATAAGCATCACGGTCGAACCAGTCGTCGGAATCCACGACTTTATAATAAAGTCCATGCGCCAGCTCCAGCCCTCTGTTCACACCGGAACCATGACCGCCGTTTGGCTTATGCACCGCTTTTACAATGTTTGGATAAAGCATTTCGTATTCATCTGCGATCGCACCTGTCCGGTCGGAAGAACCATCGTCAATAATGAGGATCTCGACATCCTCGCCGCCCACCAAAAGTGAATCCACACATCTTCGCATATAATTTTCTGAATTGTAACATGGGATTGTAAATGTGATATATTTCATTTGGAATGACCTCCGCTATACTCTGTAACATTTTTACTGTTAACGAGTATAACGGTTCATTCTTAAAATACACATGGATTATTCTAAAGAAAAGGTAAAGATTACCTATAAAAATGTTAAATCTTCAATAATTCGATCATAAACAACCAGACCAGACCATAATAAGTGACCACTGCTACCAGATCATTCACGGTTGTGATAAGTGGTCCTGACGCGACCGCCGGATCGACTTTGATCTTATGGAAAAGCAGTGGGATCGTTGTTCCGACAAGGCTCGAGATCACCATCGCAAGCATTAAGGAAACTCCCACACAGCCTGAGATCAAAAACGAATAGGAAAGCGCATTTCCCTTTATGAAACACACATAGAGTCCGATAAATACAAATGCCATAATTCCAAGAAACAGTCCATTTGCAAAACCAATGCGCATCTCTTTCAAAATCAGTCCAAACTTATCTTTCCGGTTTAAATTCTCATCCATCAGCACACGGATCGTCACCGCAAGCGACTGGGTTCCGACATTTCCTGCCATATCTAAAATCAATGACTGGAAACACATCACGATCGGGATCACTGCAACGACCGTCTCAAAAATTCCGACAACCGAAGATACCACCATTCCCAAAAACAGCAGGATGATCAGCCACGGGAGACGTTTTTTCATACTCTGAAACGTTGTCTCCTCCAAATCTTCTTCTGCAGTAAGACCGGCTAACTTCGCATAGTCCTCTCCCATCTCTTCATCCACAGCTTCCACGATGTCGTAAGCTGTGATAACTCCTAAGATTTTTCCGTCCTCGGACAATACCGGAATGGAATCCTCTGCGTAATCTTTTAACCGTTCGATACACTCACTGATCTTCTCATGTGCTCCCACATACGGATAGGAAGTCGAGATCAGATCGTCAAGATCCTGATAATCTCTTGCCACGATCAGGTCTTTTAAATCGATTGCTCCATAATACTGCTCATTTTCATCTACTACATAGATCGTTGAAATATTATCGTTCTCTCCCGCCTGACGGATCAGCTCATGCGTTGCCTGACGGATGTTCAGATTCTTTCCTATGACGATAAAATTCGTTGTCATTTTGCTACCGATCTCATCATCTTCATAAGATAAAATCAGTTTGACATCTTTTTCCGCATCATCATCCAGCAGATCGACGATCCTGGTCTTAGTGTCCGCATCCAGATTCTCCAGAACATCGACCGCATCATCGGAATCCATCTCCGAAATGACTCTGGCAGCATTTTCCAGGTTGATCTCCTGCAAATACTCTGCCGCATCCTCGGTATAGGAAAGGATTTCCGCAATATACTCCTCTCCAAGCAACGGATAGAGTTTTTTTCTTTCCTCCGGTGTCATCTGCTCCATTGCATCCGCAATGTCGCTCTCATGATAATCGGAGATTTTTTCGAGCAATTCTTCTTTTCCAAGATTGCTTCGGAATAATGTTAATAATTCTTCTACATAAGTCGGTTCTTTTAATACTTCTTTTTGCATTTCTGCCTCCTGTTCTCCCTGAAAAAAGGGCATAAAAAACCACCGCTTTACTTCCAAGCAGCATGTGTAAGTTCCTGCTGTTATAGTTCATGACAATAGATTGTCCGCGAAGCGTGCACTCTATTGTATAGGCATGTAAACCGGTGGTTTCAGAAGGCATATTCTATTATCACAGAGGTCAGACGCCCACAGACATCTGCCCTGTGCCAAAGCATTCAGAAAATCCATCGGTTTTGTTCTTTCGCCCCGCACTATCACAACTGTCCATGAATGTCACCTCCTAAAAAATTTCCATTGCTATTATATAATCGTGACCGGAAATGGTCAACTCATTTCTGCCTCATTTCTATCTGTCTTTCATAAATGCCTCAATCTCGTCTGGATCACGGATAATTGCCTCTGAGAGACACTCACAGCCGTTCTCTGTGATCAGAAGATCATCCTCGATACGGATTCCAATCTCCCATTCGTCAATGTAGAGTCCCGGTTCATCAGTAATGATGGCACCCGGTTGTAATGTTTCATTGCAAGCCGCTGTGACATCATGCACATCGATTCCAAGATGATGGGATACGCCATGCATATAATAAGTATCAATCTCGTCCTCTTTTTCGATCAGACCGAGTTTCATGCAGCCTGCTGCAAGCACTTTCTTTGCAATCTCATTTAACTCTTTTAACGTCATGCCCGGTTTTGCAGTCTTTGCAACCTCACGGTTTGCAGCTAAAACAATGTCGTAAACCTGTCTCTGGCGCTCTGTGTATGTTCCGTTTACCGGATAAGTTCTTGTGATATCTGCGCAGTATCCGCGGTATTTTGCCCCGAGATCCATCAGCAGTAAAGAACCATCCTCACAAATGTCAAGGTTTGTGTCGTAGTGAAGCATGGTTCCGTTCGCACCGCTTCCTGCGATGGTAGGGAATGCAGTTCCCTCCGCTCCGTTATAGCGGATCATGTATTCAAAATCAGCCTGTGCCTGATATTCTGCCATTCCCGGCTCTAAATGTTTCATCACATACTGCAATGCTTTATCGGTAATGCCGATCGCCTCCCGCACAAGTGCTACTTCATCCCCGTCTTTTTGCATACGCAGTTCTGCGATCACCTGCGAAATATTTTTCACTGCATGTCCCGGATATTTTTCTGCAAATTCTTTTGCTTTGATCATATTGTAATCCGGCATGTCCTCAAACTGATATCTGTAACAGTCAAAATACAGGCTGTCGATATCTTCCCTTGCCATCATGCGGTCAACAGCGCCCTCAAAAGAATCTAAAAACATCACATTATCGATACCGGAAATCTCTTTTGCCTCATCCACTGTCACTTTTCTTCCGTACCAGCGCTCCTGTGTCGGGTCTGCTTCCTCGATAAATAGAATCACCTGCTCCTCTTTCAATGTCTTTTTCATCAAAAGAATCATATGGTCTCTTCTTAATCCTGTCAGATAAAAAAAGTTTCTGTCTGCCTCAAATGGTGCATATTCATCTGCACTCACATGGCTCTCAATCCCGGAAAATAAGATCAACGCTGACTGTCTCTCCATTTTCTCAAAAACCTGTTTTCTTCTCTCTGCAAAATTCATGGTTGTTCTCCTCTTTTTTCAATCATCTATTGACAGAAACTCAAATCGTATTTTCTGTCATAATAAAGGCAGGTTCTTTCATCTCTGAAAAAGCCTGCCCGAAAAACTTATTGGTTGTCACCTATGCCTCTGCGCTCATCTGGATTCTCGTTGTGATCTCTTTTACTTCAGCCATCAAAGCAGAATACATCTCCATCTCGATTCCAACCGGCGACATATGCGGATGCTCCTGTTTCATACGGTATGCCTGTACCAGTAAACTTCTCTTCACATCTTCAAGTTCTAAAAGCTGTTCTCTGCTCATAACCAATCTCCCACATAACATATTTTCATTTGCAGTGCACTATATCTCGTACGTGCGCCTCAACTATAATAGCATATATGGTAGATTTTAGCGCATGAAATTCATCGGCAAAAGTAACAATATTTTTTCTGACATTTGGCACATTTGTCTATTGCCTGAAAAATTTTCATCACTTTTTACAATTGCATCAGCGTTTGCAGTGCCTCATTTTCTACAATACATTTTCCGTGTTCTTTTATAAATGCAATTTGTCCGGGTTCAGCATAACGGCAATTGTTATATTCTACAATTGTAAACGCAAATGGCCGTAATTCTTCCCTTGAAAAATGGATCAGATCCATCACAAGATAGTATTTTTGCTGGAATTTATAAAGACTGCTTGTAGGCATTTTTTCTGTAAATGGTGCCAGACGGATCAATCGCAGCATTTCATCCAGACTGGAAAACTCCAGACTAAACGGAACCGATGTCTCAAAAATTTCATTGTCCTCTTTCTGCTCAGTACCATTTGCATCTTCTGTCTCTGTCTTTTTTGCATCCTGGCTGTGCTTTGCCTTATATTTTTCGAGGAAATCATCGATAGCACTCTGTTTTTCCTCTTTATTCATCTGCCGAAATTCTGATAATTTTTCCGGTGCGAGCTGGTTCATCAGCTGTCCGACCGTATCCACAAGATTCTTAAAACTCATCTCGGAATCTCCGCCAAACGTGATCGCCATGCTGTGATCCTGCAAAAGTTCTGCCTTCACTACCGGTGAAATATTCTGCATACTGATATTGCCCTGCTCCTCTACCAGTTCCACCACCGCACGCATAAACTCCTGCGTCACCTCGGTATTTCCAATAATCTCATCAATATTGTATCCCATTTCACGGATTTCTTCTTCAGACAGTGCACATCTGATCTTATTTTCACCTAATCTCTCAATTTCCATATGTATTACCTTCTAAAACATCTTTCCGATGCTTTGCAATCCAAAAATACTTTATACCTTTCGAATGGCTTTGCATTCTTGGAATGCTGTTTCTTCTTATAAAGAATATGTTGTTATTTTCACAGCTATTATCCTATTTTTTTATGCATTTGTAAATAGGGTTTCGATTCCACATATCTGCCACAAAATAGGTCAATGCTGTCCATGTATACACGGAATAGAAAATGCCGTACTCATCAACGCCGTCCTTTAAAATTTTCTGTGCCTGCTCTTTTGTCAGAAAAGAAAAGCCGTCAAAACATTCACTTCCCTCTGCACCGTCCTGTGACATACCTGTCAGAGTATCCCGGTTCAACACGATTTTCACAAGTGCGTTGCTCTCATCCGTCATTCCCGGTGTGCTGAAAAGGCATGGATTGATCACTTCCAGTTCATCTGTATCCAAAACCTCTATTCCGGTTTCTTCTTTCAGTTCTCTTTTTGCAGTCACAAGCAATGGTTCGTCTTCCTCTTTATCTGCCGGATCGATCAGTCCCGCCGGGACACTCAGCAAAAATTGTCCTGCCGGATACCGGAATTCACGATTCAGCAGGAGCTTGGGCTCACCGTTGGATGGATTCCAGATCGTGATGCAGCTCACCGCATCTGGAAGCATATTTTGAAATTCTTCCGTAGACTTCACTGCCACAAGATCATCTGCGCTCCGTCTTGTTGCATTATAGTAATGTCTGCCCTCGGCATACTGAAGATCAAATACTTTGATAAACTTTGTTTCCAATAGAGTTTTTATATTCTGTTTTTTGATTGTTGGACGCATGGCAGGCTCCTTTCTTATTCACAATTAATTACACCCGATAGCGGTTCAGGCAGGAATAAATCTCCTGAATTCTTGGGATTGCGTATCCACCGGAGATAACGCCACGCTCTGCGGCAAATACCATTCCTTCCTGCTCTAACTTTTGTTCTAACCACTGCGCCGTTTCTGAAATGGTACGCTTTCCATCCACCAGATGTTCCACAGTATATTTCAAAAGCAGTCCCAGTGCCGCCGTCTGCTCGCTGTCGATCAACTGCTCGATATAGCGCAGATCGACATTCTGTTTTCCAAGTATAAAGCCATCCACACCAAGCGTCTTTACCTTCAAGCGCTCCGGCTCGCCTTTTTTCACTTCTCCGCTCCGATAGTCCCTGCGTTTTACCGCTCCATTTTTATCTTTTTCCATGACACGGTGGCTATCCGGTAAAACAAATAGTTTTGCTGTCTCCTGCGCAATCGGAAATTGTCCACACAGTTCCTTCGCTTTCTCTGTGATATCCACAGGTTCGTACTGATCCATCTGGATCACAGTGTCTGCAATGTGGAAAAATGCCCCTGAACTTCCCGCAACCAGAATGGTGGAAATTCCTGCTTTTTCATACAGATCCCTTGCTCTGGACAAAAACGGTGTGATCGGCTCTTTGTCCGGACTTACTACTTTCTGCATAAAGGCATCCCTCACCATAAAATTGGTTGCTGAAGTATCCTCATCCAACAAAAGCAGTCTGCTGCCAGCCTCAATCGCTTCCACGATTCCAGCCGCCTGGGACGTGCTTCCACTCGCATCAGCAGTCGAAAAATCCTTCGTATCCCTGCCGTTTGGAAGATCATTGATAAACATGGAAATATCTACATTTTTGATAAATCTTCCATCCTCAGAGCGGAGCTTTTGTGCCGTTTCATCTGCGATCACATATTCCCTGCCATCTCCGGCAATATGATTGTATACGCCTAATTCCAACGCATTTAAAAGCGTAGATTTTCCATGATAACCGCCGCCTACGATCAGGGTGATTCCTTTGGGAACTCCCATTCCTGTAATCTTACCCCGGTGCGGCAGTTCTAATGTCACGCGCATTGTTTCCGGAGAAACAAATTTTACAGACTGCTTCATTGGCTTGGAAGAGATACCGCTCTCCCTTGGCAGCACGGAGTCATCCGCCACAAACGCAGCCAGCCCAAGTTCTGGCAGCTTCTCACGGATTGCCTGCTGATCTTCTGCCAGTTCCACAGCCTCTTTTACTTTTTGCGCATTCAGATTTTTATAATAAAAAGACTGCTCCACGCACTGTGGCAGATATTCAAATAAGATTTTTTCGAGTTCTTTTGCATTGATCGTTCTTCCGTTTGCAGGAAAACCTACTACAAATCTGGCGGTAATCTCTTTTTCACTGACTTCACATGCCGTCCGCTGCAGCACTTCCTGTCCGCAGTGTGTCACTGAAATCAGTCCGCTTTTCCCGGAACCCTTCGCTTTAAAGTTAAACTGATTCACTTTTGCTGCAAAATTGCGAAGCAGTTCATCCGCCAATGCGGTTCTTGTCAGCTTATCTTTCATTGCAAATGCCGGAAATCCGGCTACCTTCGTATCCACTGTCACCCTCACATCCGACGGTGCCGCAAACGGATCGCCCTGCACATGGTCAATCGACAATATGTATTTGGGAAACTGGTAACTTCCGCGCAGGGATTTGTATAATGGGTAACTTTTATGGTCTATTGTTTTTAATTGTGATTGTAGGTCGTTGTATGATTGCATAGAGACTCCTTTTTGTATTGTGTTTTTATTAGATAATTGCGAAACTCATGAAAAGCTAAATTGAATTGTGAAAAATTAACAAAAGACATGAAAGACATTGGGGAACCGCCGGTACTTAGAAGGCAGGTACAACTTTTTTCAATCAGGTCTGTGCATTTGCTGCACAGACCGTGCGAAAGTGATTCAAGTGTGAGCAAATTTCTATCTGCGAAGCAGATTTTAAATGAATTTGCGAAGTACTGCGAAGAATGAGCAGTACCGCTGCGAGTGACACATAGTGAGAGCGTGTCTTGAATGTTTTTGTTGATTTTGAACAATTGAAAGAAGAGTAGGAGGAGTTTCGCAATTATCTATTGTGTTTTATGAAATTTTTGTGCTATTTACTCGTCTTTCTTATTTGCAAATATGTACCGCCTCTAATTAATACTTCATTTAACTGAAAACTATGAAAAAGCATCAAATAGGTTTTCTTTATAGTATCCATGATATCATATAAATAACTTTATTGGGCAGATATTTTTATAGATATTACGGAAAGTAAGTTATTGTTCATTCAGCAGTAAAACACTTGCTGCTTTGCTGCTGAATGAAGTAATTCACGAATGAACAGGCTCCTTTTACGATGCAAAAACTTAAAATGAGTTTTTTTCATCTATTAGAATCACTTTTTACTTGTTTTTTGAAAGATAAAACCCTGCATAATCACTGGGATTATGCAGGGTTTACCGTTCCCTATTATAACATACCAAGTAATAACCGGGAACTACAGCCCGCTTCAAGTAGGTTCGACGGGTCGATGAATTATAACATACCAAGTAATAACCGGGAACTACAGCCGCGATAGCGCGTTAATTGGCCCGTAAGGGATTATAACATACCAAGTAATAACCGGGAACTACAGCATACGGTTTAATCTCTCTGTATTCCTCCTATTATAACATACCAAGTAATAACCGGGAACTACAGCGATTAAGGATTAAGGACGGAGTAATAGAATATTATAACATACCAAGTAATAACCGGGAACTACAGCCTTATGGTTACTTTCATTTCCTCAATCTGAATTATAACATACCAAGTAATAACCGGGAACTACAGCTGACATGAGAAAATACACACCTATGCAGCAATTATAACATACCAAGTAATAACCGGGAACTACAGCAATGTCTGTGTACCACTCCCACTCCAGAAGATTATAACATACCAAGTAATAACCGGGAACTACAGCGTTTGTCCAGCGGATCATTACTCGTGAAAAATTATAACATACCAAGTAATAACCGGGAACTACAGCGGATAATCCGAGAATTGAGGTCACAATCAATTATAACATACCAAGTAATAACCGGGAACTACAGCCACAGCCCGGCTCATTCGTACACCATCCGTATTATAACATACCAAGTAATAACCGGGAACTACAGCAGATAATTTCTAAGGGCGGTCGTGGTTCTAATTATAACATACCAAGTAATAACCGGGAACTACAGCCACACCTATTTACTTAGGTATGTCAATATCATTATAACATACCAAGTAATAACCGGGAACTACAGCATGGGATTACGATAAAATAAGGACACAGAAATTATAACATACCAAGTAATAACCGGGAACTACAGCAGAACAAAGTGATTGGGAAAATAAACTGAATTATAACATACCAAGTAATAACCGGGAACTACAGCATCTCCGGAATCCATGCCCTCACCGATTGTATTATAACATACCAAGTAATAACCGGGAACTACAGCATGATATGCTAGATAAAGGATTAATCAGAAATTATAACATACCAAGTAATAACCGGGAACTACAGCTGATACATCCGGCAGTAAAGTATTCCATTTATTATAACATACCAAGTAATAACCGGGAACTACAGCTGCAGTCTTGCATCTGATAGGATTTCATTGATTATAACATACCAAGTAATAACCGGGAACTACAGCATTAGATAAGTATACATTTTATGACGGACAATTATAACATACCAAGTAATAACCGGGAACTACAGCATGATCTGTTGTGGGAATTGCTGTTGAATCATTATAACATACCAAGTAATAACCGGGAACTACAGCTTCTCAGCACATTACTTTTATTAATGAGAATTATAACATACCAAGTAATAACCGGGAACTACAGCTCACTGTATTTATTACAGATGATTAAATAATTATAACATACCAAGTAATAACCGGGAACTACAGCAATCGAATGCACTGTTATTATTTCTCCGTTATTATAACATACCAAGTAATAACCGGGAACTACAGCGATATAACATCATTTGTATTAAGTTTTCCGATTATAACATACCAAGTAATAACCGGGAACTACAGCTGTTGAGGTTATGAAGGTCATCAGTAAGGAATTATAACATACCAAGTAATAACCGGGAACTACAGCGTTGATGCATAAGCACACCAACACAATAGCATTATAACATACCAAGTAATAACCGGGAACTACAGCTTTCGTTCGCTCGTCTTTCCCTGTTCTGATATTATAACATACCAAGTAATAACCGGGAACTACAGCAAATGTCGTGTTTTGCACTCCGATTCCTATATTATAACATACCAAGTAATAACCGGGAACTACAGCTGTCCTTGCCCTTCCTTGCTTTCCTGATTATTATAACATACCAAGTAATAACCGGGAACTACAGCTGATCGTCTATGGTCAAGAACAGAATATCTATTATAACATACCAAGTAATAACCGGGAACTACAGCCACTATTTCTATTAGAACATTTAATAAAAATTATAACATACCAAGTAATAACCGGGAACTACAGCGTACGATAATGGCAGAGACAGCAAAACAGAATTATAACATACCAAGTAATAACCGGGAACTACAGCACTGGATGATGATGTACCAGACGAAGATATATTATAACATACCAAGTAATAACCGGGAACTACAGCCGACATGAGAAAATACACACCTATGCAGCAATTATAACATACCAAGTAATAACCGGGAACTACAGCA